>Ga0067045_1027960_pt1 | contig 48492 bp, 43 predicted proteins | sample TerdegcTABiofilm_FD_59184 | JGI IMG/M metagenome (GOLD analysis project Ga0067045, IMG submission 59184) | Combined Assembly of (Gp0054472, Gp0054536) Wastewater bioreactor microbial communities from Singapore -Terephthalate degrading...
ACGGCGACCACCGAGATCTACACTCTTTCCCTACACGACGCTCTTCCGATCTCCTGCTTGATCCGATCGATCACCAGGGGGACCACGGACCCCTGAAAGAGGGGGGTGGTCAGGGAGTCACCGAGGGGCTGGGTGTTCTTTCGCGGGAGGGCCATCAGGCACATGCCTCTGCAACGTCGTGTTGTCCCATCGCCGCGCCTCCGGGATGCCGACGATTCGTTCTCGGAGGCCTGTGCGGGGCGATGAGCGGGAGGACAAGCGGGTCTCTGCGGAAGGAAGCCGTCGGGACGTGTCGCATGTGCAATCCTCATCTATTTGCAACTAGCTTGATAATATTAGTGATCTTCATGCGTGTCAATGAGTTGTAATGCTTGGAACAAAAAGTCGAAAGGGTGCGCGACCGCATGCGGCACGGAGGCGGCATATCCCCCGAGCATGTTGCCCGATAGAAAAAGGGCCTCGCGGAATACCCGCAAGGCCCTTGTTTTTTCTGGTCGGGATGGCGCGATTTGAACGCGCGGTCTCTGCGTCCCGAACGCAGCGCTCTACCAGGCTGAGCCACATCCCGTAACGAAGAAGGGGTGTTTACCTGAAACGTTTTCAAAAGGCAAGGGCGGATGTCCCGGCTTTCACGCCGCCGGTCCGGCATGTTATAATCTGGGATTGGGAGGCCTTCCCGAAGCCAGGACCGCAGGGGATGTAATGGACAAGCGCCTGCAAATGTGCCACCATTCTCCATGGTTCCGGAGGAGTATTTGCAACGGCGCCGCAGGCTCTGAGGGGCCGTTCGGCATCGGTTCTCCGGCGGATGCGTCACGATAAGGAGCCGCGCTTGATCAAGGTTTTGGTCTGTGACGATTCGGCCTTCATGCGCAAGGCCATCAGCAGCATGCTCGGCAAGGACCCCGAGATCGAGGTGGTGGCCACGGCCCGCGATGGCGAGGAAGGCCTGGAGTTCGTCCGGCGCTACGACCCGGACGTGGTCACCATGGACATCGAGATGCCGCGCATGGACGGGCTCACGGCCCTGCGCCACATCATGATGGAGGCCCCCCGGCCGGTGCTCATGGTCAGCTCCCTGACCACCGAGGGAGCCGAGGCCACCCTCAAGGCCCTGGAACTGGGGGCCGTGGACTTCATCCCCAAGCAGCTCTCCAAGGTCTCGCTGGACATCATCAAGATCGAGGCCGACCTCATCAACAAGGTCAAGACCGTGGCCAAGCGCAAGCTGCGCCACATCCCGGCGCGCACCGCTGCCCGGCCCGCGGCCGCGGGCCACGCCGCCCCGGTGGTGCGGCCGTCGGGCACCCTGGTGCGCGACGTGGTGGCCGTGGGCGTGTCCACGGGCGGCCCGCCGGCAGTGCAGAAGATCCTCTCGGCCCTGCCCGCGGATTTCCCGGCAGGCATCGTCATCGCCCAGCACATGCCTCCGGCCTTCACCGGGCCGTTCGCCAAGCGCCTGGACGGGGTCTGCAAGATCAACGTCAAGGAGGCCGAGACCGGGGACAAGCTCACCCCGGGCTGGGCCTTCGTGGCTCCGGGCGGCAAGCACCTGGTCCTGGAGCAGAAGGTCAGCCGCATTGAGCTGGTCATCACGCCGGACCCCAAGGAGGCGCTGTACAAGCCCTCGGCCAACGTGCTCGTGGCCTCCACGGCCAACGCCGTGGGCCGACGCGCCCTGGGCGTGATCCTCACGGGCATGGGCAGCGACGGCATGGAGGGGGTCAAGGTGCTCAAGGAGAAGGGCGGCCGCGCCCTGGCCCAGAGCGACGCCACCTGCGTGGTGTACGGCATGCCCAAGGCCATCGTGGACGCGGGGCTGGCCGACGAGATCGTGGACATCGACGACATGGCCGGGGCCATCCTCGGCAACCTCTACAAGTAGCCCCGGGGGCGGAGGCGTCCGATGCAGGAGTGCAGAAGCATCATCGAACGGCTGAGGAGCGACGACACCGAGGTGCTGCGGGAGGCCGCCTTCGAGGCCGGCGAGGCCCGCTGCGAGGAGGCCGTGCCCCTGCTGGCCGGTCTGCTCCAGTCCTCCAACCTCGGCGTCCAGGAGGCCGCGGACCGAGCCCTGCGCTCCATTGGCGGCCGCAGCGTGATCCAGGCCGCCATCCCGCTTTTGCGCGTGGACGACGCCCCGGCCCGCAACCTGGCCATGGACATCCTGCGCGCCCTGGCGGCCCAGGACGTGGCCTCGCTCATTCCGCTCATCCGCGACGAGGACGCGGACATCCGCATCTTCGCCGCCGACATCCTGGGCTCCACGGACAATCCCGCGGCCGTGCCCGTGCTCTGCGAGGCTCTGCTCAAGGACCCGGAGGTCAACGTGCGCTACCAGGCCGCGGTGAGCCTGGGCGCCCTGGGCCGGCCCGAGGCCGCCCCCTGCCTGAACAAGGCCATGGAGGACGAGGAGTGGGTCCAGTATTCGGTCATTGAGGCCCTTTCCAAGATCAAGCAGTCCAGCTCCGTGGGCGCCCTGGTCAAGGCCATGTCCCACACCTCGGACCTGGTCACCTCCATGATCATCGACGCTCTGGGCGAGATGGGCAACGTCAAGGCCGTGCCCATGCTCCTCAAACGCCTGGAGGAGTCGCCCACGGCCCTGCGCAACAAGATCGTCAAGGCCGTGGTCCGCATCCTGGGCGGCAAGTCGCTCCAGCTCCTCTCCCTGGACGAGCGCGAGAACCTCAAGGTCTATATGCTGGTGGCCCTGGAGGACGAGGACCCGGAGGTGCAGGACGCGGCCATCCAGGGCCTGGCCTTCGCCGGGGGCGAGCGGGCCTCCGAGGCCGTGATCAAGATCGCCAGCCGCCTGGACGCGGACAAGGACCAGGAGCGGCTGCAGCAGACCGTGCGCGCCCTGGCTCAGATCGGCCTGACCAGCGCCATGCGCTCCAGCCTGCTGTCCGACGACGCGGACGAGACCCGGGTGGCCGTGCTGGCCCTGGCCTTTGTGGACGATCCCAGCGTGCCCCAGGTGCTCATCGACGCCTTCTGGCGGCACAGCCGCGACCTCCAGCGCCTCATCATCGAGACCCTGGCCAAGGTGGCCGGACCCTCCAGCAAGTCCTTCTTCCTGGACGTGCTGGACCGCCACGAGGACGGCAAGGTCCTCAAGTCCGCGGCCTACGTCCTGGGCCAGAAGCTCCACCTGGAGGAGGCCGCCGACCGGCTTTTCGCCCTGCTGGAACACAAGTACGACGACGTGAAGGAGGCGGGCCTGGAGGCCTGCATCGCCATCGGCGGCCCGCACGTCAACGCCCGCTTCCAGGAGTTCTACGAGAGCAAGGACCCCATGAAGCGGCTCATGGCCGTGTACGCCTTCGGCCGCATGGGCCTGGCCGAGCACTGGGAAGCCCTGAAGAAGGCCCTGCATGACGAGGTGCCGGACATCCGCAAGGTGGCCCTGGAGGCCATCGCGGGCATGTGCTGGGAGTCGGACGCCTGGCTGCCGCTTCTGGAGGACCGCCTGCGCGACGAGAGCCGCGACGTACGGCTCACGGCCATCGACCTCATGGGCCGCTGCTACGGCAAGGAGGTCATCCCCTTCCTGCTCACGGCCCTGGACGACGAGGACGACTGGGTCAAGGTCCGCGCCCTGGATGCCCTGGGCGCGCACCAGGAGCGCGAGGCCGTGCCCCGCGTGGTGCCCCTGCTCCAGCATCCCAACCGGCTGGTGGCCATCAAGGCCGTGGAGGCCTTGGGCAACATCGGCGGCACCTCGGCCTTCCGCGCCCTTTTGGACATCTCCACCAGCGAGGACGAGCCCGAGCTGCAGGAGGCTGTGGAGACCGCCATCGCCAAGATCCAGGAAGCACACGAGACGGGGGAATAGGGGCCGATGTCCTCGCTTTTTTCCAAGACCATCACCCTGGGCAAGGAGCTCAAGGTTTCCGATGCGGAGTTCGCCCAGCTGCGGGACTTCATCTACCAGCAGTGCGGCATCTACGTGGCGGACAACCGCAAATACCTGCTGGAAAACCGCTTGGCCAACCGGCTCAAGCACCTCAACCTCAAGAACTTCGCGGAATACTACTACTATCTCCAGTACGACGCGGGCCGCAAGGAGGAGCTCAACCGGCTCTTCGAGGTCATCACCACCAACGAGACGAGTTTCTACCGCAATCCGCCCCAGCTTCAGGTCTTTCAGGAACAGATCCTTCCCGATGTGCTCCAGTCCCTGCGCAAGAGCGGCCAGAAGAAGCTGCGCATCTGGTCTGCCGGCTGCTCCACGGGCGAAGAACCCTACACCATGGCCATCATCATCGCCGAGGTGCTCAAGACCGAGCTGGCCTCCTGGGACGTGCGCATTACGGCCAACGACCTCTCCGAGCGGGTGCTCGAGTCGGCCCGGCGCGGGGTCTATAACGAGTACACCCTGCGCACCACGCCCAAGGAGATCCTGGCCCGCTATTTCGACAAGCAGGACATGTTCTACAGCGTGCGGCCCGAACTCAAGAAGCTCATCCTGTTCCACCAGATCAACCTGAGCGACATGGTCCAGGTCAAGCGGGTGGAACGCTCCCAGATCATCTTCTGCCGCAACGTGATCATCTATTTCGACGACGACATGAAGAAGAAGGTCATCGGCTCGTTCTACGACAACCTGCTGCCGGGAGGCTATCTCATCATCGGCCACTCGGAGTCCCTGCACAACATCTCCAGGGCCTTCAAGCCGATCCATTATCCCGGCGCGATCATTTACAAAAAGGAGGAATAGGGCGGCGGTCCGGAACTCTCAAGGCGGAAGAGGAGGACAGGTGGAAGCGAGGATACTGGCCGTGGCCAACCAGAAGGGCGGGGTGGGCAAGACCACCACGGCCCTGACCCTGGGAGCGGCCCTGGCCCGCCTGGGCAGGCAGGTCCTGGTCATGGACCTGGACCCCCACGGCAACGCCTCGGTGCACCTGGCCTTCTACCCCGAGAACCTGGACTACACCGCCTATGACCTGTTCCACGCCGAAGACGGAGACAGCGGGGTTTGGGAGCGCATCGTGAAGCGCCGCGAGGGCATGAGCTTCGACTTCGTGCCCGGCCATATCCGGCTGTCGGAACTGGAGGTGGACCTCAAGGACCGCAAGAACAAGGGCCTGATTCTTTCCCAGGGCCTTTCCCGCGTGCGCGGCCGTTACGACTACGTGCTCGTGGACTGCCCGCCCCACGTGGGCGTGCTCCTGGTGAACGCGCTGGTGGCCTCGGACCTGGTGATCATCCCGATCCAGACGGATTTCCTGGCGCTCTACGGCATCCGGCTCCTGTTCGACACCATCCGGCTCTTGAACAAGGTCCTGCCCCGGCCGGTGCGTTTCAAGGCCCTGGCCACCATGTACGACAAGCGGGCCTCGGCCTGCAGAAGGATCCTGCGGCTCATGCGGGACAAGCTGGGAGAACGGGTTTTCGACACGGTCATCAACCTGGACACGCGCTTCCGCGAGGCCTGCGCCCAGGGCCGGGTCATCTTCGAGCTGGACCCGGAAACCCGCGGCGCCTTGGAATACATGCAACTGGCCCGGGAGATCGACGAGCATGAAGACACCTGAGAACTATTTCATCGAGGACGTGAAGCTGCCGGGCGAGGAGCGCGGCGGGGACCTGTCCCAGGCCGAGCAGGCCTTTCTGGACAAGTACGTGGGCCTGGACCAGGACGGCGTGCTCTCGCGCACGCCGCGGGTGGACCCGCGCAGCGACGCGGTGCTGCCCGGGTTCGCGGCCAAGCAGGGCGGCCCCGAGGACCAGGGCACGGACGCGGGCTTCGAGGCCCGGGTGCGCGAGATGCCCGAGGTCCAGCTGGTGAGCTTCGCCCTGGGCGAACGGGAGTTCGCCCTGCCCATCATGGTCATCCAGGAAGTGATCAAGCACGTGCCGGCCACCAAGCTGCCCGCGGCCCCGTCCTTCATCGCGGGCATCATCAACCTGCGGGGCAAGGTCACGCCGCTCCTGCGGCTGCGCAACCTCATGGGGCTCAAGGCCGAGACCGGGGCGGACCGCTTCATCGTCATCTGCCGCCATCGCGGGCTCCAGGTTGGGCTCATGATCCAATCCGTGGCCACCATGTACCGCGCCCGGCACGAGGACGTGGACTGGGGCGTGGCCGCGCACTTCGGCGACAGCGCGGAATTTCTCATGGGACTGCTCAAGAACGGGGACAAACTGGTGAGCGTCCTGTCCATCGACAGCCTGGTGGAAGGCGTCTTGAGACGCGAAGGAGGCCCCGATGCCTAAACATATTCTCATTGTGGACGATTCCAAGACTGTGAGGAACCTCGTGGCCTTCATCATGAAGAAGGAAGGGTTCAAGGTGACCACGGCCGAGGACGGACTGGACGGGCTGGAGAAGCTCTACGCGGCCGAGCAGGTGGACCTCATCGTCTCGGATGTGAACATGCCGCGTATGGACGGGCTGAGCTTCATCAAGACCGTGCGCGAGCAGGAGACCTACCGGGACATCCCCATCGTGGTCCTCTCCACGGAGGGCCAGGACAAGGACATTCAGATCGGCCTGACCATCGGCGCGAACCTGTACATGGTCAAGCCTGCGCAGCCGGAGAAGCTGGTTCGCAACGTGAAGATGCTGCTGGGATAGTGACGCCTCGGGCCGCGCGCCCGGGGGATGGGCCGCGCGGGAGACGCGCGGTTGCGCGCCCGCATGGGGGGGCTGATGAGCCAGGAATTCATGGATCCGGAAATTCTTGCCGATTTTTTCGTCGAGGCCAAGGAGCATCTCGAGACCATCGAGCCGAACCTCCTGGAGCTTGAGAAAAATCCCACCAACCTGGGGCTCTTGAACGAGATTTTCCGACCCATGCACTCGCTCAAGGGAGCCTCGGGCTTTCTCGGGCTGAACAAGATCAACAGTCTGGCCCACAAGGCCGAGAACATCCTGGATGAACTGCGCCAGGGCAGCATGGCCGTGACCGCGGAGATCATGGACATCATCCTGGCCGCCACGGACGCCCTGCGCACCATGGTGGAGAGCCTGGAAACCAAGGGCAACGAGGGCGAGGTGGACACCTCCCCGATCATCGCCCGCATCGAGGCGGCCCTGGCCGGCGGCGTTGCGCCGGAGCCGGCCCCGGCCCAGGCCGGAGCAGAGCCCGAGGCCGCGCCCGAGCCCGCGCCCGAGCCCGCGCCCGAGCCCGCGCCGGAGCCCGAACCCGAGCCCGAGGCCCCGGCCAACGGCCGCAGGCCCACGCTCCAGGTGGAGGCCGATCCGGACTTCGACGCCACGCCCTACACCCTGACCACGGTGGGCGAAGGCCACTTGGCCGACTTCCTGGAGGAGGCCGGCGAGATCGTGGCCAACCTGAACCAGTCCCTGGTGGACCTGGAAGCCGCAGACGGCGAGAACTCCGGCCTGGTCAACGACATCTTCCGCTACTTCCACAACCTGAAAGGCAACAGCGGAATCATCGGCTTCCGCGAACTGAACGCCCTGACCCACGAGGGCGAAACCCTGTTCAACAAGGTGCGCAAGGGCGAGATGGCCGTGAGCCAGGGCCTCATCGACCTGCTCCTGGCCGTGGTGGACTCCATCGAGGCCGTCATCGGCAAGGTGGACGTGAAGACCGGCCGGGTGGTGCCCGTGGACATCTCCGGCTTCGTCTCCCTGCTCCAGCGCGCCGCGGAAGGCGGCGAGCTGCCCCAGGCCTCGGCCCGCGGCGCGGCCGCTGCGGAAGCCGCCCCGGCCGAGGAGCCTGCCGGGGCCGAGGAGCCTGCCCCGGCCGAAGAAACGGCCCCGGCCGAGGAGCCTGCCGGGGCCGAGGAGCCTGCCCCGGCCGAAGAAACGGCCCCGGCCAAGGAGCCAGCCCCGGCCCCGTCCGGCGACCTGCCGGCCTATGACCCCGAGGACGTGGCCGTGTTCGAGTCCACGGTCAAGCAGCAGATCGACAACGTGACCTTCGCCCTGGAGGCCCTGCGCAAGGACGCCTCCCAGGGGGAGATCGTGGACGGCCTGTACCGCAGCCTGGTCACCTTCCAGAACTCGGCGGGCTACATGGGCCTGGAGGAGGTGCGCGGCTACGCCGAGCGCACGGCCAAGCTCGTGGACCAGGGCCGCAAGTCCGGCATCGGCTTCGAGATGATGCTGGACATCCTGGAGCAGGAGTTCGCCATCCTGCGCGACATGGTGCTCAAGGACCTGGCGGCCATTGCCGCGGCCCAGGGCGTTGCGCCCGCTGCTCCGCCCGCCGCGCCCAAGCCCGGGCCCAAGCCTGAACCGGAGCCCGAGCCCAAGCCTGAATCGAAGCCCGAGCCCAAGCCTGCTGCCAAGCCCGCCGCCCCGGCCCCCAAACCGGCGGCCCCGGCGCCCAGACCCGCCGCGCCCAAACCTGCGCCTCGGCCCGAGCCCAAGCCCGAGCCCGGCCCGGCCATGCCCGTGGCCGGCCAGGCCGCGTCGGGCGGCGAACCGGCCAAGCAGAAAGCCTCCACCACCATCCGGGTGGACCACCAGAAGCTCGACCATCTCATGAATCTCATCGGCGAGCTCATCATCAACCGCAACCGCTATTCCATGCTGGCCCGGGCACTGGAGGAGGGGCAGCAGGAAGTGCACATGGTGGCCCAGCAGCTCACCGAGACCACCTACGCCATGGCCCGCATTTCCGACGACCTGCAGGACACCATCATGAAGGTCCGCATGGTCCCGGTGCAGACGGTCTTCTCCCGCTTCCCCCGCCTGGTGCGCGACCTCTCTCGCAAGAGCGGCAAGGAGGTGGAGCTCATCCTGGAAGGCGAGGAGACCGAGCTGGACAAGAGCGTGGTGGAGGAGATCGGCGATCCCCTGGTGCACCTCGTGCGCAACGCCGTGGACCACGGCCTGGAGCCCGAGGACGTGCGCGTGGCCGCTGGCAAGAAGGGCACCGGCCACGTCTGGCTGCGCGCCTACCACAAGGGCAATTCCGTGGCCATCGAGGTGGAGGACGACGGCCGGGGCATCGACCCGGAGAAGATGCGCCAGGTGGCCGTGAAAAAGGGCCTCATGACCCAGGAGGAGGCCCAGGCTCTGGGCGACCGCGAAGCCATCGAGCTCATCTTTGCCCCGGGCTTCTCCTCGGCCGAGAAGATCACCGACATTTCGGGCCGCGGCGTGGGCATGGACGTGGTCAAGACCAACATCAAGAACCTCAAGGGCAACGTCCAGACCCACTCCGAGGTGGGCAAGGGCACGCGCATCACCCTGACCCTGCCCCTGACCCTGGCCATCATCGACGCCCTCATGGTCCAGGTGAACGGCCATACCTACGCCATCCCCTTGGACGCCGTGTCCGAGACCACCAAGATCGAGACCGAGCGCCTGGCCGACGTGAACAAGCGCAAGGCCGTGACCCTGCGCGGCGAGGTCCTGGGCATCATGGAGCTCTCCCAGCTCCTCAAGCTCCCGGCCAATGAGGAGAACCGCGAGATACTGCCCGTGGTGGTCATCCACGACAACGAACGCCGCCTGGGCATCGTGGTGGACCGTCTTCTGGAGCGCCAGGAGATCGTCATCAAGCCCCTGGGCCACTACCTGAACACCTTCGAGATCAAGGGCATCTCCGGAGCCACCATCATGGGCGACGGCTCGGTGGTGCTCATCCTTGACCCGCACGAGATATACGCCCTGTCCACCCAGCTGGACCGCTGAGCCCCTGGCTGCGAAGCGACAAAAAAGGCCCGCCCGGGACACCGGACGGGCCTTTTCGTTGGCCGTGGATCAGGCGAAGAACAGTTCCGCGGACAGGGCCAGGAGCAGGGCGTGGAAGAGCCAGGCCGCCAGGGCCGCGCCGAGCATGAGGCCTTTGAGCCGCATGGGCGAGCCGCTTCGGGCCACGGCCCACCAGCTCCCGGCGCAGAGGAGCATGAGCAGGGCGGCCAGGCCCCAGAGCAGGGCCGTGGGCGAGGCCAGGACCAGGCCGCGCAGGCCGGGCTCCAGGCTGAGCAGGAGCCAGGGCTGCACGGCCAGGGCGGGCAGCACGCAGAGCGCGGCCCAGCGTGCGGCCAGGCGCATGGAGAAGGCGTAGTAGTCCCGGCCGTAGTTGTCGCGGTCGCGGCGGTGCAGGAGGAAGAGCAGGGCCATGGCTCCGGCCAGGGCCGGGGCCAGGGCCGCGTACTGGGCCAGGCAGGGCCAGAAGGGCGACCCCGGGGCCGGAAACAGGCCGGAAGCCGTGGCGGTCTCGGGCGAGAGCAGGGCCGTGAAACCGCGCAAGGCGGGCAGCGAGAGCCAGACGGCCGTGAGCGAGGCCAGCCCGGCCAGGGCGCCCAGCGCGAGGTGCGGGCCCTTGGGCAGGCCCCAGCCGAAGCGGTACAGGCCGTGGAGCAGCAGGACCGCCGCCATGGCCCCGTAGAACGGGAACAGGGGCGAGCCCGGGGCGTGCAGGCGCTCCATGATCTCGGGGAAGCGCACGGCGGCCAGCCCGGCCCCGGCCGCGGTGACCGCCAGGGCCAGGAGCAGCAGGCCGAAGCCCATGACCGCCAGGTGCTGGGCGAACTTTTCCAGGAAGGCCTTGCGCTGGGCCCGGCCCATGGCCTCGGCCGCGAAGGCCAGGAGCGGAGCGCCCAGAGCCGCCAGGCCGAGCACGTCGAAGAAGGCCGGGGCCAGGACGCTGGAGAGCATGGTCAGCGCGTCGTGAAATTCCGTCATGGACAACAACTCCCAGGAGAGATGGCTGCCAGGGTTTTGCCCCAAAACCCGGAGCCTGGCAAGCCGGGGCCGCGTCTCCGGGCCTCTGGATTCCTTGCAAAATCCCCGGGCATGGCCTATGGGACTGGAAGAATGAAGACCCTTGCCGCCACGTCACTGGGTTTCCTGGCCCTGCTCCTGCTCCTGGCCGGATGCGCGGCCAAGAACCCGCCGCCCTCGGAAGACAGCATGGAGTGGCGCGTCAAGAGCCTGGAGGAGAGTTTCCTCCAGTTCCAGGAGGCCCAGCGCGGGACCCAGGACAGCATCGCCGCCCTGGAGGCCCGCATGGAGGAGCGGCTCAAGCGCCTGGAGGCCGAGCTGGAGGAGGCCAAGCTTCAGATGAGCCAGCAGCCTCCGGCCCCGGAACCGCCTGTGGCGCGCAGCCCCGAGCCGCGGCCCTGGACCGCGCCGCCCACCAAGATCCCGGAACCGGCCAGGGCCGAAAAGTCCGCGGCCCCGGCCAAGGCCCAGAAGTCCAAGGCCAAGGCCGCTGCCGCCCCGGCTCCTGCCCCGGCCAAGGCCCCGGCCAAGGAGTCCCAGGCCGCCTACGAGCGCGGCCTGCGCTTGGTCCTGGCGGACAAGCCCGTGGAGGGCCGCGAAGCGCTCCAGGAATTCCTTAAGAACTATCCCAACGATTCCCTGGTTCCCAACGCCCACTATTGGATCGGCGAGACCTGGTACGCCCAGAAGGACTTCACCCAGGCCATCCTGACCTTCAAGGACGTGACCCAGAAGTTTCCCCGGCACGACAAGGCGGCCGCGGCCCTGTACAAGATCGGCCTGGCCTACGAGGCCGTGGGCGACAAGGCCAACGCCGTGTTCTACCTGAAGGCCCTGCTGGACGAGTACCCCCGCTCCGAGCAGGCCGCCCCGGCCCGCCTCAAGCTCAAGTCCCTCCAGGGCTGAGCCCGTCCCGTGAACGCCGCAGCGGACAAGGAATTCTTCGCCTGTCTGGCCCTGCGCCACTGCCCCGGCCTGGGGCCGCGCCGGGCCCTGCCTCTTTTGACCCACTACGGCTCGGCCTACGCCGCGGTGCAGGACGCGGAAAACTGGCGCAGGCTGGGTCTGGTTCGCGAGGCGGACCTGGTCCGGGCCTGCCGGGCCGAGGCCTGGCGTTCCGGGGCGGAAGAGGAGTTCCGCGCGGCTCGCAGCCTGGGCCTGAACCGGCTGTGCTGGGGCGACGCGGCCTATCCCGAGAGCCTGCGCCAGATCCCGGACCCGCCGGTGGTTCTCTATTTCGCCGGGGACGCGGGCCTGCTCCGCAATCCGGCCGTGGCCGTGGTAGGGGCGCGGGAGTGCACCAACCTGGGCCTGGCCTCGGCCGAGCGCATCAGCAGCGGGCTTTCGGCCGCTGGTCTCACCGTGGTCTCGGGCCTGGCCGTGGGCATCGACCGCCAGGCCCACCTGGGAGGGCTCTCGGGCCCGGGCTCCTCCATCGCCGTGCTCGGCGCGGGGCTGGACCAGGACTACCCGCCGCAGAACGGCGACCTGCGCAAGGTTCTGGAGGCGCGTGGCTTGGTGCTCAGCGAATTCGCGCCCGGCGCGCCGCCCCGGCCCGGCAACTTCCCGGTGCGCAACCGCATCATCAGCGGCCTGTCCCTGGGCGTGGTGGTGGCCGAGGCCGCCCGCAAGAGCGGCAGCCTCATCACCGCCCGCCTGGCCCTGGAGCAGGGCCGCGAGGTCTTCGCCGTGCCCGGGCCCTTGGGCCAGCCCGCTTTCGTGGGCTGCAACGACCTGATCCGCCAGGGCGCCTGCCTGGTGGACAAGGCCGAGGACATCCTGGAGTCCCTGCGTTTCGCCCTGCGCTTAAGCCTGGAGGACCTGTCGCCCGCAACGCCCGATTTCCAGGCCCCGGACCTGCCCCCGGCCCGGCCGCCGCAGGAGGAGCCGCTGCGGCCCGTGCCCCGCGCCGCAGGCAAGGGCAAAGCCAAGGCCGCGCCGAAGCCCAGGCCCCGGCCCGAACCCGAGCCGCCCGCGGACCTGCCGCCCCTGGAGCGCGACCTGCTGGGGCTGCTGCGGCGCGACCGCAAGGCCCACATCGACACCCTCTGCCGTGAGCTGGACCGCCCCAGCGCCGAGGTGGGCAGCGCCCTGCTCCTGCTGGAGATGAAGAGCCTGGTGCGGCAGTGGCCGGGCATGTGCTACACGCTGTTCGAGGACGAAGAGGCTTACGGAAACTGAATGTTTTTCGGCCTTGAGCCTGCGCGCCGGGCAGGATATGATCCGGCCAGCCAATGCAGGGAGCGCCCGCAATGCAGAAGATTCCGCTCACCCTGGCCAAGCCCGGCATGAAGCTGGCCAAGGCCGTGACCCGCGACAACGGCATGGTGGTCATGGGCCCGGGCATGGAGCTCACCGAGTCCCACCTGGACCGGCTGCGCAGCATGGAGGTGGACCGCATCACCGTGGAAGGCAACCCCCTGGAGGGGGCCTGCTGCGGGGTGGACACCTCGGCGGCCCACCGCCTGGAGCGCCTGGACCATCTCTTCCGCCGCCTGGCCGGGGACCCCTGGCAGGACGAGGTGCGCGGCTTCCTCAACGAATACCTGCGGATCAAGGCCGCCGAGCAGGCGGCCCGGGCCGCGGCCGAGGGCAAATAGGATGGATGAGGATCTCAAGACTTCGGTCAAGGGCCAGATCCTGTCCATCAAGGATCTGCCCACCCTGCCCAAGGTCCTGGACGAGGTGAGCCGCCTGGTGCAGGACCCCAACGCCAACACCGACGAGATCGCCAAGATCATCTCCCGGGACCAGGTCCTGTCGGCCAAGGTCCTCAAGATGGTCAATTCGCCGGTCTATGGCTTCCCGGGCCGCATCGGCACGGTGCAGCACGCCCTGGTCCTGCTCGGCTTCAACGTGGTGCGCGGCATCATCATCTCCACCTCGGTCTTCGACATGATGGTCAAGGCCATGGAAGGCCTTTGGGAGCACAGCCTGGGCTGCGCCCTGGCCGCCAACGTGGTGGCCCGCGCCGCGGGCCTGCCCGACCCCGAGGAATATTCCGTGGCCGGGCTCCTGCACGACCTGGGCAAGGTGGTGGCCGCGGTGCAGATGCCAGAGCTGCACGAGTCCGTGTCCCAGGCCGTGCGCGAACAGGACCTGCGCTGGTTCGAGGCCGAGCGCGCGGTCATGGGCTTCGGCCACGACCGCATCAACGCCTGGCTGGCCCGGCACTGGAACCTGCCCGGCAACATCCGCGAGGGCATGAGCCACCACCATTCCCCGGAGACCGCCCAGCTCTATCCGGACACGGCCGCGGCCGTGCACGTGGGCGACTGGATCGTGCGCATCTACGAGTACGGCACAGGCGGCGACGACCAGGCCGCGTTGCTCTCGCGCAAGGCCCTGGACATGCTGGGCCTCAAGCTCGCGGACCTGGACCGCATCCTGGACGAATTCGCGGGCCAGCTGGCCGAGGTCTCGGACCTGGACATGGCCTAGGAGCCCAGCGGTGGCCGAAACGCCCTTCGCCCGCAGGCAGAACGCCTTCCTCCTCTCGCCGGACCCGGAGCTGGCCAGGCTCCTCGGCGGGCTCTGGCCCGAGGACCAGCTGCGCTTCACGGTCTTCGAGCGCGGCCGGGCGGCCATCGAGCGCCTGTTCAACGATCCGCCGGACCTGCTCGTGGTGGACAACCGGCTCACGGACATCAGCGGGGCCGAGGTGGCCGCCCTGGTCAAGAGCGAGAACGTCTATCGCCAGCTGCCGGTGATCCTGGTGCTGGACGAGGGCGACATGGGCCACGCCTGGGACTGGGACCAGGTGGAGGTGGACGACTTCCTGGTGCGGCCGCTGGCGGCCGCCCAGGTGCGGGCCAGGGTCGATCTGACCATGCTCCGGGCCATGCGCGCCCTGGACGCCAACCCGCTCAGCAAGCTGCCCGGCAACACCTCCATCATTCAGCGCATCCAGCAGTGCATCGACCGCGAAGAGGACTTCGCCCTGGCCTACTGCGACCTGGACTACTTCAAGAGCTTCAACGACAAGTACGGCTTCTCCCGCGGCGACGAGGTGCTCATGATGACCGCCCGGGTCATCGTGAACACCATCCGGGCCTTTGCCGGGGTGCGCTCCTTCGTGGGCCACGTGGGCGGCGACGACTTCGTGTTCATCATGCCGCCGGACCTGGTGGAGGAGGCCTGCCGCCGGGTGGTCCAGACCTTCGACTCCATCGTGCCGCACTTCTACGACGCCGACGACCGCGCCCGGGAGTCCATCGTCTCGGTGGACCGCCAGGGCGTGACCCGCACCTTCCCGCTCATGGCCGTGTCCATCGCCGTGGTCTTCAGCACGGGCGCCCGCCGCCTGAGCCACGCGGGCGAGGCCGCCAGCATCGCCATGGGCCTCAAGAAGAAGGCCAAGGAAAACCCCAAGAGCTGTTATGTCCTCGACCAGAGGGAACGCTAGTCCGCCCCTGGCCGAGCTCTGCCGCGGCTTCCTGGCCCACCTGGCGGCCGAGAAGGGCTTTTCCGGGGCCACGCTGGCGGCCTACGAGAACGACCTGCGCCTGTTTTCCGAGCACTTGGCCGCGCGCGGCGCGAGCCTGGAGGATCCCGGCGGCGTGACCCGCGACCACGTGCGCGGCTTCTTGGCCGAGCTGCACCGCCGCGGGCTGAAGAAGAGCAGCATGGCCCGCAAGCTCTCGGCCCTCAGAAGCTTTTTCCGCTTCCTGTTGCGCCAGCGGCTGGTGGACGCCAACCCGGTGCAGGGGCTCTCCAATCCCAAACAGGAGAAGCGCCACCCCCGGGCCCTCAACGTGGACCAGGCCATCGGTCTCATGGAGGCCCATCTGCCGCCCGATCCCGAAGGCCTGCGCGACCTGGCCCTGGCCGAGCTCCTGTACGGCTCGGGCCTGCGCGTTTCCGAGGCCGTGGGGCTCAACGTGCACGACCTGGACACCTCCTCGGGCGTGGTCCGGGTCACGGGCAAGGGCTCCAAGCAGCGCCTGGCCCCGCTCTCGGATGCGGCCCGGGCCCGGCTGGACCGCTACCTGGCCCAGCGCCACGCCTTCGTGGAGGATCCCCTGGAAAAGGCCCTGTTCCTGGGCAGCAGGGGCGCGCGCCTCAACCGGCGGCAGGCCGCGCGCATCGTGGACCGCCTGGCCCGGCTGGCCGGGCTGCCCCAGCACGTGCATCCGCACATGCTGCGCCACAGCTTCGCCACCCACATGCTCGAGGCCGGCGCGGATCTGCGTGACATCCAGGAGCTTCTGGGGCATGAGCGCATCAGCACCACGCAGCGCTACACGCACCTCAACCTGCAACAGATCATGAACGTGTACGACAAGGCCCATCCCCGGGCCTCCAAGGATGGAAAGGAACCCGAGAAAAAGGAGAAGTGATGAGCAATCCCATGGTCCTGCTGGAGACGCCGATGGGCGAGATCCTGATCGAACTCTGGCCCGACAAGGCCCCGGAAACCGTGGCCAATTTCCTCAAGTACGTGGACGCCGAGTTCTACGACGGCCTCATCTTCCACCGCGTGATCAAGGGCTTCATGATCCAGGGCGGCGGCATGGACATGATGATGCGCGAGAAGAAGACCAACGCGCCGGTGAAGAACGAGGCCCGGACCGACACGCCCAACGTCGTCGGCACCATCGCCATGGCTCGCACCCCGGACCCCCACAGCGCCACGGCCCAGTTCTTCATCAACGTGGCCGACAACCACTTCCTGGACCACCGCGACGACACGGCGGACGGCTTCGGCTACTGCGTGTTCGGCAAGGTGGCCGAGGGCATGGAGGCCGTGGAGAAGATCGCCAAGGTCAAGACCAAGACCGCGGGCTTCCACGCCGACGTGCCCGTGGACCCCATCACGATCATCTCCGCCAAACGCTTCGAGCTGTAGCCGCAAAAAAAAGAGGGGGCCGCAAGGCCCCCTCTCTCGTTTCCGTCCGCAAATCCAGCTAGTCTTTCTTGCCGCAGAAGCGCAGGAACTCGTCGCGCAGCTGGCTCACCAGGTCGCGCACCGTGACGATGGAGTCCACGCGCCAGGCGTTGGCTCCGGCAAAGGCGAAGCCGTGCTTGAGCTTGCCCTTCATGGCGTTCACCAGGGCCTGGGCGATGCAGTAGGGGCTCTTGGTGTGATCGCAGGTCACGATGCACTTGTAGGCGCAGGCCTTGGGCCTGCGATGCCCCTGGGCCACGTCCTCCAGGAACGGGCCCTTCACGGCCCGACCCGGCATGCCCACCGGGCTCTGGATGATGACGATGTCCTCTTTCTTGGCCCGCACGTAGGCCTGCTTGAACTCCTCATCCGCGTCGCATTCCACCGTGGCCACGAAGCGCGTGCCCATCTGGACCCCGGCCGCGCCCAGGCCCAGGAGGCGGCAGATGTCCTCGCCGGTATAGACCCCGCCCGCGGCGATGGTGGGGATGCGCTTGCCCATGGCATCCTCAAAGGGCTTCACGGCCTCGATGACCTCGGGCACGATGTTCTCCAGGGAGAAGGCCGGATTGTCCACCTGCTCGGGCTTGAAGCCCAGGTGGCCGCCCGCCTTGGGGCCTTCCACCACGAAGGCGTCGGGCAGCACGTTGAAGCGCGAAAGCCACTTCTTGCAGAGCACGGCCGCGGCCCGGCCCGAGGAGATGATGGGCACGAGCTTGGTCTTGGCTCCCTCGGTGAGGTACTTGGGCAGGTCCAGGGGCAGGCCCGCGCCGCAGAAGAGCACGTCGATGCCTTCGCGGATGGAGGTGCTGACCATGTCCGCGAAGTTGGACAGGGCCACCATGACGTTCACGCCCAGCACGCCCTTGGTCAGTTCGCGGGCCTTGCGGATTTCGCGCTGCAGGGCGCGGATGTGCGCGCCTGCGGGGTCCTTGGCGATGTCCGGCTCGGCGTTGCCGATCATGGCCGCGGAGATGACGCCCACGCCGCCCTCGTTGGCCACGGCCGAGGCCAGGCCCGAGAGCGAGACGCCCACGCCCATGCCGCCCTGGATGATGGGGATGCGGGCCGTGAGGTCGCCGATCTTGAGCGAGGGAAAGTCTTTCAGGGATTCAAACAGTTTCATGGATCCTCCTGCGGGCCGAGAAACCCGCTGCAGGCCGGGGCATACACGACAAAAGCGTCCGGGTCAAAGTCCTGGCGAATCCAGGCGGGGTTATGCCTTCATGCTGTCGGCCAGCATGGCCGCAAAGGCCAGCGAGCTGGTGAAGGCCGGGGAGATGGAGTTGAGCACGTGCAGACTTTCCCGGTCCTTCTCCAGGATGAAGTCCATGACCAGCTCGTGCGTGCGCAGGTCGATGAGCTGGGGCCGGATTCCGGCCTTGGCCGTTGGCGCCAGGTCCGCGGGCTCCAGTTCATGCACCAGCTTGCGGGCGTCCTGGTAGAAACGGCGGGCGAAGTACTTGCGAGGTTCCTCCAGAGCCACGGAACGGAACTTGGGGTTCTTCACGAAGAGCACGGCGTCGCGCCAGAGGATGGCCGGGGCCTCGGCGTCGATGCCCGAGAGCAGGCCGTAGTTCTCGCGGCCGAAGGCCGGAATGGCCGTGGGGCCCAGATAGACCCCGCCGTGCACGCCGCGGGTGAAGTGCACGCCCAGGAAGGGGTTGCGCGGGTCGGGCACAGGATAGATGCTGCCGCGCACCAGGTCCGCGCGCGGTCCCTGGAGCTTGCGGTACACGCCCTTGAAGGGCACGAGCCGGTAGTCGCGGCCCAGGCCGTAGGCGTGGGCCACCGTGTCGGCATGGGCGCCCGCGGCGTTGACGAAGGAGCCGTAGCCCACGCGGCCCGCCGTGGTCTGCACCAGGCGCGGTCCGGGGCGGCCCTGGAAGCGGGCCATGAACAGGAAGGAGACCTTGCCCGAGTCCGCCAGCTCCCGGCGCAGGCAGGCCAGCACGGCCTTGGGGTCCACCACTGAGGTGAGCCGGGAGAGCAGGGCCTGGCCCGCGGTTCGGGCCAGGGGCTCGATCTCCGCGAGCTGCCGCTCGTCGATGAGGGCCACGTCGGCCCCGTTCTGCTGCGCGCGTTCGAACAGGGTGCGCAGGCCGGGCAGCTCGGACTCGTCGCGGGCCACGATGACCTTGCCGTTGTTCACCAGGGGCAGGCCGTGTTCGCGGCAATACTCCTGCATGCGCCGGTTTCCCTCCAGGCAGGAGCGGGCGCGCAGGCTGCCCGGGGCGTAGTAGATGCCGGCGTGGAGCACGCCGCTGTTGCGGCCCGAGGCGTGGCGGCCCGGCTCCGGCTCCTTGTCCAGGATCAGGATGTCCGAATGCCCGCGCCGCACAAGTTCCCGGGCCAGGGTCAGGCCCACGATCCCGGCCCCGCAAATGACGATTTCGGCCGTGCGCATGTCAGTCCCTGGTCAGGAGTTCCAGGCCGCTGGCCGCGTCCTTTTTGCGGGACATGGGCAGGTCCAGGAGCTCCAGGATCACGAGTTCGCCCACCAGCCAGATGTCCACGCCGGGCCGCACGCAGCCGGTGCGGGTCTCGCCGCCCCGGCCCATGGCCGCGTGCATGTGCAGCCTGGGTTTTCCTTCGGAATCCGGGAAGAGGGTGCCCACCGCGGCCATTTCGTGGGCCCCGTCCAGGGGCTGGAGCATGACCTCGGGCGGCAGCACCGCGGCGTCCCTGGGGCCGACCACCAGCCTGCCGCCGCCGGCCCCGCCCAGGAGCCAGCACACGGCCCGGGTGACGCCCTGTTCCGCGGCGAAGCGCTCCACGCTGTCCGGCAGCCGGTCGCCGTCGCCCAGGCGGACCACGAAGACCCGTCCTGTCTTGCCCTGTGCGTATTCCATACGGTCTCCTATGCTCCGCAGGTCTCGCGGAAATCGCAGTGTTCGCAACGTTGTCCCGGCCGGGGCAGGAACGCCGGGGCCGTCACCATGTGCCGGATCAGGAACGCGGTCAAGGCCGGGACGCGGACATCCAGCACCAGGGCGCGCAGGTCGTCGTCCGCCTCCTGGTCCAGGAGCAGGATCTCCTGGCCCCTGTCCGCCAGCTTGATCCAGCCCGCGTTGCGCACCGGCGCGGCGGGCGCGTCCTGGGCCGCCAGCCAGAGATAGAGCGGCAGCTGCACCGCGCGCAGGGCGTGGGCCAGCTCTTCCAGCGCGGCGTCGTCCGCCTCGGACGGGGTCCAGGAGTCGATCCGGTTCCAGAGCCCCTCGTCCTGCCAGACCCCGGCCCGGGGCTTGGGCAGGAAGGCCCCGGTCTTGTAGTCCAGGACCACCAGGCCGCCGTCGCGCCGGTCCACGCGGTCCAGCACGCCGTGCAGGGGCACGCTCAGGCCCTCGGCCCGGATCACGGCCGAAACCTTGCGCTCCAGGGCCAGGAGCGTGGTCTCCTCCTGCTGGGCGCGGAGATAGCTCTCCAGGCGGTGGCGTCCGGCCAGGCCCAGGGCCAGGCGCCGGTCCAGGGGAATGGCCGCCAGGCCCTGGTCCGCCTCCAGGGCCTGGAGGAAGCCGCGGCCCAGATCCCCGGCGTCCAGGTCGCAGAGCCGCAGGGTGCGGCCCAGGTGCGGGGTGAGGAAGTCCTCCAGGACCTGGTGCACCAGGGAGCCCACGGCCTGGGGCGCGCCTTCCTCGTCCACCCGGGCCAGGGGCTTGAGCCCCGTGAGCACGCGGAAGAAGAAGAGCTTGGGGCAGGCCAGGTAGTCATCCAGCCGCGAGGGCGAGAGGCCCTGGGACGTGAGCTGGGCCAGGAGCCGGTCGCGCACGGCCTGGTCCTTGACCACGGCCGGGACCGAGCAGGGGATGGGCCCCAGCCGGAACGAGGCGGCCAGCAGCGGCGGCCGGTCCGAGGCCTCGATGAGCCTGCCTGCCTCCTGCTCCAGGCCCCAGAGCAGCTCTTCCACGAAGCGGCTGCGCACGCTTTTGCTGTCCAGCGCTCCGGGTGTGACCCCGTTTTTGTAGAAGAGCACGGCCTCGGAGGCCCCACGCAGGAGCCGGTGCAGGTTGTAGCCCGCCACGGCGTCGCGCTGGCGGGAATCGGGCAGGCCTAGGAGCAGGCGCAGGGGATCGGGCAGGAGTGGATCGGCTGCAGGCTGGCCCGGCAGGTGTTCCTCCACGGCGTCCAGCACGCAGACCTTGTCGAAGTGGAGCAGCCGGGTCTCCAGCACGCCCATGACCTGGAGCCCGGTGAGGGGCTCGGGCTCGAAGGAGATGCGCTCCTCGGAGCAGAACTGGCGCAGGATGAAGAAGAGCAGGTCGCGGGGGTACTCGTCGCGGCTGATGGCGCTCTGGGCCAGGGCGGGCGTGACCCGGGTGAAGAGCCGGAACAGGCACTCGGCGTCCAGGAGGTGGCGCTTCCAGAGCCCGGCCCCGCGCTCGTGCAGGAGCCCGGCCAGGCCCTCCAGGGCGCGGGCCAGGCCCTCCAGGGTGCGCGGGGTCTCGAAGGCAGTCAGGCAGCGGTTCAGGATGTCCCGGGCCAGGCCGCGGGCCTCGTCCGCCGCCTCCGGGGTCAGGTCCGGGTCGAAATCCAGGGGCAGGCCGCAGGGATCCAGGTGCTTGCGGCCCGCGCGGATCAGCTCCTCCCAGCCGTGGAACAGGAAGCGCAGGGGCTGGGTTCCGGCCACGGGGAGCATCTTGAGGTAGGGGTGGCGGATGAGGGCGATGACGTCGCGCCAGAGATAGCCCTGGTCCGTGCGGTTCTCCTGGAGCGTGAGCACGCTGTCCACCAGCTGGAACAGGGCCGAGCGCTCCAGGGGATAGCCCATGCTGATGTTCACGTCCCGGCCGGGCAGGTGGTGCAGCGCGGGGATCAGGGACCCGGCGTCGGGCAGGACCACGGCCGTGCTCTCGGGCGCGTCCGCCAGCTCCGTCTCCAGGGCCGCCAGCTGGGAGTGCAGGTCGAAGCCTTCGTGGAAGCGCAGGCGCGGCATGGTCCTGGCCAGGGGCTCCTCGGCCAGCTCGGCCCGCGCGCCCCAGGCCGCGAGCCAGGAGGCGTGCTCGGCCGCGCACCAGTGGGGCGGCAGCCCTTGGGCCAGGGCCGGGTCCGTGTGCCAGAGCACCTGGGCCCCGCGCTCCCAGAGGCTGCGGAAGAGCCGGTCCTCGGCCCCGGACAGGGCGTAGTGTCCGGCCAGGATCACGGTCTTGGCCGAAAGCGCGGCCAGGGCCTGTTCCAGGCTGGAGCAGACCGTGCGGCAGTCCAGGCCCGGGGTGCTCCAGCCGCGTTCCTCCAGGGCCGCCAGGTAGGCCGCGAAGATGCTGCCCAGCTGCTCCAGCAGCGCCCCGGCGAAGGGCTCCACCTCGCCCTGGGCCTGGTCCAGGTCCGGCGGGGTCAGGTCGTGGCGCAGGAATTCCTCCAGGAGCGTGGCCAGGCGCAGGCCCCAGGGGAAGAAGTCCAGGCGCTCCAGGGGCAGCTGGGCCAGGAGCCCGCGGCCCTCCCGGCGCAGGCCCGCCACGATCTCGTAGAGCAGGCCGCAGAGGTCCAGGCGCTGGGCGCGGCGGGCGGGCGCGGGCCGCAGGTCGCGGGCCAGGGAGGCGAAGAGGTCGTCCACCCCGGGCATGGCGGGCAGGAGCGTGGGCCGGGGCAGGCCGGGCAGGGCGGACAGGGCCTGTTTCAGGTAGCGCCGGGGCCGGTCGTGCGGAAAGACCACCAGGAGGTTTTCCGGCCCCTGCTCCCAGAGCCCGGCCAGATGCCGGGCCAGGGCCGGGATGAAGGGGTTGTTCCAGGGCACGATGCGCACGGGCTCAGCCATGCGTCACCTCCCGGACCTCCCGGCGGTCCAGATAGACGAGCAGGCCGCGCGCCCTGGGCCGCAGCCTCGCGGCCAGGTCCAGGTAGCGCCGCACCTGGGTTTCGTGTTCGGGGTCAGGCCTGCCGGTCTTGTACTCCAGGACCACGGCCTCGTCCCGGCGCAGCACCAGCCGGTCGCAGCGGATGTTGCGGCCCTCGGCGTCCAGGGCCTCGGCCTCGGCCAGGCCCTGGCCCAGGCAGTCCTTGAGCTCGGGCCGGGACAGGACCCAGGCCAGCAGGCCCGCGATGTCCGCCTCGCGCTCCGGGGACGTGGCCGGGAAATCGAGCAGGGCCAGCCGCGCGGCGCGCAGGGCGTCGGCCGCGTCGTCGCCCGTGGGCCGCAGCAGCTCCAGGGCGCGGTGGGCCATCTCGCCCCGGCGGCGCTGGTCCTCAAACACGTCCTCCAGGGCGTGGCGGAACACGCGCAGCCGCGGCAGCCAGGAGAGCAGCTCCCCGTCCGGGGCCTGGGCCGGGACAGGCCGGGGCGCCGGGGCCGCGGCGCGCTCCCGGGGATTGCCCGGGCCGGGCTGCCCGCGCTCGATCACCACCTGTTCCGGGTCCAGGAGCAGGTCCATGGCGGCCAGGGCCGGAGGCCGCTTCTCCTCGCCCCTGGGGGCCGGATAGAAGCCGTGCAGTTCCTCGCGCGCCCGGGTCCAGGCCACGTAGAGCAGGTGGAGCTGTTCGCGGATTTCGCGGCCCGTGCGTTCGCGGTATTCCCCGCCCAGGGCCGCGCGCAGGGGCGTGAGCACGCGGCGTTCCCCGATGTCCAGGACCGCGAAGCCGTCGTGGGGCCGCATGGGCCAGTGGTGGAAGGGGACCAGGACCACCGGGAACTCCAGGCCCTTGGCCTTGTGCACCGTGAGCACGCGCACGGCGTCCAGGTTCTCCGGCAGGGGCACCTGCTCCTCCGCGCCCTGGTCGCGCCAGTAGTCCAGGAAGGCCGAGAGCGAGCGGCGGCCGTCGCCCTCGGCCAGGTGCACCACCTCCAGGAAGCGGCGCAGGTGGAGCTCGGCGTCCGGGTTGCGCTCCAGGGCCTGGAAGCGCCGCACCGCGGCCTGGGCCAGGTCGTAGGGCGTGAGCAGCCCGGCCTGGTCGAAAAAGGGCTTGAGCCAGGCGGCCCAGGCCTGGGGAAAGGCCTGGCGGAACTTGAAGCCCAGGTTGCCGGGCTTCTGGCCCATGAGCCAGGCCGTGACCGCCGCGGGCTCCAGGCCCGCCGTCCCCTGGAAGAGCGGTCCCGTGACCAGGGTCAGGAAGGAGAGATCGTCGGCCGGGAAGTCCAGGAAGGCCAGGAGCGCGGCCAGCTGGCGCACCACGGGATGCCGGGCCAGGAGCAGGCTCTTCTCGGTGATGAACGGGATGTCCAGGGCCACCAGCCGCTCGCAGACCAGCCCGGCCTGTTTGTTGTCGCGCACGAGCACGGCCAGGTCGCGCCACGGCCGCCGGCCGCCCAGGTCCTGCACCAGCGGCTCCAGGGCGTCCAGGGCCAGGGCGCGGGCCTCCTCGGCCGTGTCCGTTGCGGGCAGGCGGGTGAGCCGGACCAGGCCCTCGGGGCCATTGTAGTCCGGCCGCTGGTCCTGGCGGGCGTCGGCAAAGGTGCGCGCGATGTCCTGGGCCAGGGCCTCGCGTTCGTCCTCGGTCGCGTTCTCCAGACAGCGGTCCGCCAACTCGCGGGCCGTGTCCGGCTCGGCCAGGGCGGTGAAGAAGGCGTTGTTCCAGTCCAGCACCCGGGGCGCGCTGCGCCAGTTGCGGGGCAGGCTTTCCCGGGCCGCCCCGTCCGTGAGGTCGGCCAGGCCGGGCCGTGCGCCCAACTCGTCGAAGAGCGAGGCGTCGCCCCCGCGCCAGCCGTAGATGGCCTGCTTCACGTCGCCCACGCAGAACAGGCTGCCGCCCTTGGACAGGCACTCCCGGGCCAGGGGCTCCAGGGCCGCCCACTGGGCGCGGCTTGTGTCCTGGAACTCGTCCACCAGCAGGTGGTGGAGGCGCGAGCCCAGGCGGCAGTAGGCCTCGGGCACGGCCTCCTCACGCGCCAGCAGGCCGCGCACCGCCGCGTTCAGGGAGGCCATGGGCGCCACGCCCTGCCGCCGGGCCTCCTCGGCCATGGCCGCCAGGATTTCCCGGGCGATCTCCAGGGCCGGGGCCAGGGCGTAGGCACCTTCCAGGGCGGCCCACTCGCGGCGGTAGCCGGCCCAGGCCGTCTTGAACAGGGCGTAGGCCCGCTCGCATTCCTCCGTGACCCGGCCCTTGCCCGCCTTGGTCAGGCACTCGGCCAGGCAGGTCTTGGCGGCGTAAGCCGAGTCCCGCGGCTCGTCAAAGCCGGTGAGGGCCTGGCACTTGTCCAGGAAATTGAGGAAGCGCTTGTCCGGGGCCAGGGCGTATTCGTCCAGGAAGGAGCGCAGGAGGGTCGCGGTCTCCAGGAAGCGTTCGCGGCGGGCGTCCAGGAGCCGGGCCATGTCCTCCTGGTCCGTGAGCACGCCCGCGGGCTCGGCCTGGAGGTGGCCGGTGAGTTCGAAGAGCCGCTCGCGGATGCCGCGCTCCGGGTTGAAGCCGGGGCGGTTCTCGAAGTGCAGGAAGGTGGCCAGGGCGCGCAGGAGCAGGGCGCGCTGCGGGCCGTGCGGGTCGGCGCAGGCGTCCACGAAGCGCTCATAGGCCGGGGCGAAGAGGTCGTCCTCCTCCAGGGCCACCTGGAAGTCCGGCCGCAGTCCGTAGTCCAGGGCGAAAAGCCGCAGCAGGAGCACGAGCAGGCTGTCGATGGTCCGGATGTTCAGGCGGTGGTAGCGCCGGAGCACGGTCTCCACCACCCCGGCCGCGCGCTGCGGGTCCCAGTCCGCGCGCTGGCCACCCGTGAGATTCAGGGCGCAGCGCTTGAGGGCCGCGAGCACCCGTTCCTTCATCTCGGCCGCGGCCTTGTTGGTGAAGGTCACGGCCAGGATTTCGGGCCAGGAATAGGACTCGGGCCGCAGGCCCCGGCAGGCCATGCGCGGCTCTTCCTGCCGGGCGCGGTCCAGGAGCTCCAGGAAACGGGCCGTGAGGGCGTAGGTCTTGCCCGACCCGGCCGAGGCCTTGACCTGCCGGATGCGGGGGCCGCTCACGCAGGCTCTCCCACGCCGCGGCTGCGGCGCGCGCCCTCGGCCACCATGAGCAGCACGGCCGCGAGGATGAGCCCGCTGCCCAGGTAGCCCGCCGGGCCGAAGCGCTCGTCCCACCACCACCAGGCCAGCCAGGCCGCCATCACGGGCTCCAGGGTGGCCACCACCGCGGCGCGGGTGGCCTCCAGGCGGCGCAGGCCTGCATAGTACACGGAATAGGCCCCCCAGGTGGTGGTGGCCGAAAGCAGGATCAGGAAGGCCCAGGCCGCGGCGCTCTTGTGCGCGAAGTGCACGAAGGGCCAGAGCCCCAGCGCGCCCACGGGCAGGGCGTAGAGGAAGATGGTGGCCGTGCCGTAGCGGCCCAGGTACTTTTTGCCGAAGATGTAGTAGAGCGCGTAGGTGAACCCGGCCGTGAGCCCGGCCAGCACGCCCAGGGCCGAGGGCTCGATGGTGCCGCCGCCGGACAGGCTCACGCAGGCCACGCCGAAGATGGTGGCGGCCACCGCGGCCAGCTTGGCCGCGCTCATGGACTCGCCCAGCACGAGGCGCGAGAGCAGGGCCACCCAGGCCGGGGCCGTGTAGAGCAGCACGGAACTCAGGGCCGCGCCCACCAGGCCGATGGCCACCTGGTACGAGCCGTAGAACAGCGAGACCCCCACCAAGCCGAAGGCCGCCAGGATGGGCAGGTCGCGCGTCTGAGCCCGGCCCGCCCCGCACAGGGCGGCCTGGCCCGCGAACAGCCCCCAACCGATGACCGAGCGCCAGAAGGCCACTTCCAGCGGCGTGATCCCCTCGGCGAAGACGAACTTGGACAGCGGGCCGATGAGCCCCCAGAGCACGGCCGCGCAGAGCACCAGAAGGTAGCCGGACATCAGAGCCGCACCGTGGTTCCCAGGCCCTTGGTCTTGGCCAGGTCAAAGGCCAGGGAGGCGGTCATCACGTCGTGGCTGGCGATGCCCATGAGCACGGCCCCGCGCAGGCCGGTGCGGACCCCCGCCTTTTTTCCGGCGCAGATCTCGCCCATGTCCGCATAGACCCGAGCCTTGTCCGGGTAGCCGTTCTGGAAGTACACGCCCTGGTCCCGGGTCCAGAGGTACTGGCCCTTGTTGTCGCAGACAAAGCAGGGCGTGGCGGCCATGACGTCTTCGCTGAAGGCCGAGTCGTAGTCCACGGCCACGGCCAGCACGTCCGCCTTGAGCCAGGCCCGGGGCACGAAGCGCCTGGGCTTTTCCACGATGGGCGTGCAGGTGACCACCACGTCGGCCCCGGCCACGCAGGATTTCGCGTCCCCGCAGACCACGAATTCGGCGTCCGGCAGCCCGGGCTGCATGTCCTTGAGGAAGCGATCCGGCTGTCCGGCCACGGGGTCGAAGCAGCGCACCTGCCTGATGCGGGCGAAGACCTCCTTGAAGGCCAGGAGGTTCACCCTGCCCTGCACGCCCAGGCCGATGACCGAGACCACCTCCGAGTCCGGATCGCCGAAATGCTTGGCGTACACGCCCGAGGCCGCGCCCGTGCGCCAGGCCGTGATCCAGCCCGCATCCATGACCGAGCGGGTGACGCCGGTCTCGGGGTCGATGAGGACCATGACGCCGGTGATGTAGGGCAGGCCCTTTTTCTGGTTCGGGGGGTAGCCGGACACGCACTTGATGCCGCAGCGGTCCAGGTCCCCGCCGAGCCAGCAAGGCATGGCGTGGATGAAGCAGTCCTCGCGCGGGTGGATGCCGATCTTGGCGGGCATTTCGGCCTGGCCCCGGCCCAGGCAGGCGAAGCCTTGCTCCACGGCGTCCATGATGGCGGGCATGCCGAGACCCAGGGAATCCAGGTCGGCCCGGGACAGCCAGAGCACGTCGAAGGTCATGAAAGGCTCCTTGGCGGGTCGGATTGGGGGCGGGAAAAAGACCGCCGATGCCCCTGTGTAGGACCTTTCCGCCCGTGCGTCAAAGGATGAGCGCTTGCTTGCAGGGGCCCTGCTTCGGCCGTATGACGGGGGGCATGGAAGCGGTCATCGTCCCGGACGAATTGCACGGCGCGCGGCTGGACCAGGCCCTGGTCCTGCTCCTGCCCGGGGCCTCGTTGCGCGAACGGCGGCGGGCCTGGGAAGCGGGCCAGGTGCTGGTGGACGGAAAGGCCCGGGCCAAGGGCTTTTGCGTGGCGGCCGGCCAGCGCATCGAGCTTCGGCCCGGCGCGCCGGAGCAAGGCATGGCAGAGGGCGCGCGGGTCCTGGAGGTCCGGGGCGGCTACGCGGCCCTGTTCAAGCCCGGCGGCCTGCACAGCGCGGCCATTGCGGGCCGGGACAACGCGAGCCTGGAGCGGTTCCTGCCGCAGCTTTTGCCGGGCGAAAACGCCGTGCTCCTGAACCGGCTGGATCGGCTCACCTCGGGCATCGTGCTGGCCGCGCTCAACGAGGAAGCGGCCCGGCGCTACTACGGGCTGGAGGACGCGGGCCAGGTGACCAAGGAGTACGCCGCCCTGGTGCACGGCTGCCTGGAGTGGCCGGTGACGGTGAAGAACGCCCTGGACACGGACAACACCAAAAAGACGAAAGTCCTGCCCCGGGAGGACGAGAGCCCGCTGCGCTGGACCCGGGCCGAGCCGGTGGACTACGACGAGGTCCGGGACCGCACCCTGCTCAAGGTGGTGATCCACAAGGGCGCGCGCCACCAGATTCGCGCCCATCTGGCGCACGTGCTCCATCCCATTGTGGGCGATCCGTTGTACGGGAAAGGGGAAGGAGAAAAGTTATTCTTACAGCACAAGAGAATAGAATTCGTATCGACGTTCTTTGCAATAGTCTTTGAGTAATAGCTCGATATTTCTCAATTTATCTTGTGCAATATTTTTTCGACATCATCAGAGCTTAGTCTCCTTCTTCGGGTTATATTTTTCCCAATGACAATTGGATTGCTTGGTGTTGTTGGATTGAATTCAGCGAGGAATATTGTTTTCATCGAATCCCAATGACACGTTATATTTTCAGTAATATCGTTGAGATTTATTGAATCAATTGATGACGGATCAGTACATTTGAAATAGTCAACGATGCACTTTAGTGGTTCGTATGGGAAAAGTCCCTTTTTCCACTTTGACTCGGCGATATTTTTATAAACGCATCGCATTTCATCAATAGCATACGATATAGATTTCATAGCATAGTTAAATTTTTCGTCTGTTTTGTCTTTTGAATTCAAATAATACATAATTTCATTCTTAGCACAAACCATTGATAGCCATAAATTCCGCAAATTAGTTAAAAATTGAGATCGCAACTGGAAGCAGTAGGCAAGATACGAAGCAAGTAATATGGCTATCAATGGGATAATATCAGATAAAAAGGCATACAATTCGTTGTCGATGAATATTTTTTTAGCTACATACATCCCGCATGCATATAGTATAATAAATATTGATAATAATACAAGACGAATTTTTAACTGTCTACTTGTCATATCAAAGTCCTTTTAGCCGGGACTCTGGAATCGACTACGTTTTTATTGAATTATGCTTAGCTAGCCCAGCAATGCCTTGGCGAAGTCCTGGCCGTTGAAGGGCCGCAGGTCTTCCATCTTTTCGCCCAGGCCCACGAAGGTGATGGGCACCTGGTATTGCAGGGTCACGGCCACCACCACGCCGCCCTTGGCCGTGCCGTCGAGCTTGGTGAGCACGATCTCGTCCACGCCCACGGCCTCCTGGAAGAGCTTGGTCTGGGACAGGGCGTTCTGGCCCGTGGTGGCGTCGATGACCAGCACGCTGCGGTGCGGCGCGCCGGGGTGCTTCTTGTCCAGCACCCGCTTGATTTTCTTGAGTTCTTCCATGAGGTTGGCCTTGGTGTGCAGGCGGCCCGCCGTATCCAGGAGCAGGAGGTCGTAGCCCTCGGTCACGGCCTTGTCCATGGCCTCGAAGGCCACGGCCGCCGGGTCGGACCCGGCCTGCTTGGCGAAGAAGCCCGCGCCCACGCGCTTGGCCCAGATCTCCAGCTGCTCGATGGCCGCGGCCCGGAAGGTGTCGCCCGCGGCGATGAGCACCTTGCGGCCCTGGAGCTTGGCCCGGTGGGCCAGCTTGGCGATGGTGGTGGTCTTGCCCACGCCGTTCACCCCGATCATCATGACCACCTCGGGCGGGTTCACGGCCTGGATGCGCTTGGGCGTCCTGAAGATGGACTCCAGCTCCTCCTGGAGCAGGGCGCGGAAGCCCTGGGCCTCGCGCACCCCGGCCTTGCGCACCCGGTCGCGCAGGTTGCCCATGAGCCTGGCCGCGGCCTCGAAGCCCACGTCGGCCATGATCAGGATTTCCTCGAACTCCTCCCAGAAGGACTCGTCGATGGCCCGGTTGCCGGAGAGCAGGCCGTCGATGCGCTTGGTGATCTGCTCGCGGGTCTTGGACAGGCCCTCGGAGAGCTTGAGGAAGAGCCGGTCGCGCTCGTCCTCCTCGTCCTCCAGGTCCAGGGCCAGAGCCAGGCGGTATTGCAGTTCGGAGCGGAACTCCTCGGTCGTGCGGTAGCCCATGGCCGCGAGCCAGGCCTCGAATTCGTCCACGAACGTGGCGGCCTCGGCCTCGGGCGCGCCCAGGGCCTGGAACAGGAAGAGCAGGCGGGCGCGCAGCAGCGGCCCGGCCTCGGTGACGCCCGCCAGCACGTGGCCGAGCCAGACCGACAGCCGGGGTTCGGCCTGGCGCAGGGCCAGGGTCAGGGCGTTCTGCCACTCGGCGGAATCGGCCGGAGCCGGAGCGGACGGTGCAACGGGCTGAGACGGCGCGGGCGTCGCGCCGCCGCCCCAGAGTTTCTTCAGCGAGGAAAAGAATCCCATCGGTCTCCCCAGAAAAGGTGTTTCAGGCCCCCGGTTGTAGCCCATGCCGGGAGGGGAGGGCAAGGAGCTTGCCGCGGGTTGCCTTTTGGCCGCGGATATGCTTCATCCCGGGCCATGCGCGGCCAGGTGGTCCATATCTTCCACAACTGTTTCGTGCTCCACGCCGGGGAGCGCACCCTGCTTTTCGACTGCCCGGCCCCGCAGCACCTGCCCAGGCGCGCGGCCCAGGCCCTGGCCCCGGAGCTGGCGGGCCGCCGCGTGACGGCCTTTGTCTCCCACAGCCACACGGACCACTGCCACCCGGACCTGGCCCAGGTCTGCGCCGGAGCCGCCGTCGCGCGCTTCGTGTTCTCCGACGACGTGGCCGAGCTGTACCCGCAAAGCGTGCCGCCGGGCGCCCTGGTGCTGGAGCCGGACCAGGAGGCGGAACTGGAGGGCGTCCACATCGAGACGCTGGCCTCCAACGACCTGGGCCTGGCCTTTGTCCTGGAGCTGGAGGGTCTGCGGGTGTACCATGGCGGGGATCTGGCCGCCTGGGTCTGGGACACGGCGTCCCCGGCCGAGAAAGCCTTCACGGCCGGGTTCTTCAGCGCGGCCCTGGAGCGCATCGCGCGCAAACCCGTGGACATCGGCTTCACCAACGTGGACCGCAGGCTGGCCAACCTGGCCGGAGGGCCGGAGTTCGCGCGCGTGGTGCGGCCCCGGCTCCTCGTGCCCATGCACGCCTTCGGCCGCACGGCCTGGCTGGCCGACGCGGCTCCGGCCCTTGCCGCCGGAGGCTCTTCCGTGTTTCTCTACCGCCGGCCCGGGGACCGCACGGACCTGCCGGACGTCACGACAACCAAGGATCAGGCATGAAACGGATCAAGATCAACGCCGCCCTCAACGCCGAAGCCCCGCTCCGCGGCGTGCTGGTCAAGGGCTGGGTGCGCACCAAGCGCGACTCCAAGGGCTTCTCCTTCCTGGAGCTGAACGACGGCTCCTGCCTCAAGAACCTCCAGGCGGTCATCGACCACACCCCGGAGATCGTGCAGGCCCTGGATGGCATCGGCACGGGCGCGTCCGTGGCCCTGACCGGCGATCTGGTGGCCTCGCCGGGCAAGGGCCAGAAATGGGAGCTCAAGGCCACGGGCGTGGCCCTCATCGGCACGGCGGACCAGGAGGCCTTCCCGCTCCAGAAGAAGCGCCACACCGACGAGTTCCTGCGCACCATCGCCCACCTGCGGCCGCGCACCAATAAGTATGGGGCCATGTTCCGCCTGCGCTCCGAGATGGCCTTCGCCGTGCACCAGTTCTTCCGCGAGCGCGGCTTCTTCCACGTGCACACGCCCATCCTCACGGGCTCGGACTGCGAGGGCGCGGGCGAGATGTTCCGCGTGAGCAGCCTGGATCCGGCCAAGTGCGCGGGCCTGAGCCCCGCGGCCCTGGCCGAGGCGGACTTCTTCGGCAGGCCCGCCCAGCTCACGGTCTCGGGCCAGCTGGAGGCCGAGCTGCTGGCCCTGGCCCTGGGCGACGTCTATACCTTCGGCCCCACGTTCCGGGCCGAGAACTCCAACACGCCCAAGCACTGCGCCGAGTTCTGGATGATCGAGCCGGAGATGGCCTTCGCGGATCTCTCCGACGACATGGACCTGGCCGAGGACCTGGTGAAATATTGCGTGCGCTGGGCCCTGGAGCGCTCTCACGACGACGTGGCCCTGTTCGCCAACTTCGTGGACAAGGAGCTCGCGTCCACCCTGGAGAGCGTGCTGGCCCAGCCCTTCGTGCGGCTGCCCTACGCCGAGGCCGTGGACATCCTGGGCCGCTCCGGCAGGGCCTTCGAGTTCCCCGTGGCCTACGGCGCGGACCTCCAGACCGAGCACGAGCGTTTTCTCTGCGAGGAGCACTTCAAGCGGCCGGTGATCGTCCATGACTACCCCAAGGAGATCAAGGCGTTCTACATGCGGCTCAACGACGACGGCCGCACCGTGGCGGCCATGGACCTGCTCGTGCCGCGCATCGGCGAGCTGGTGGGCGGCAGCCAGCGCGAGGAGCGCCTGGACGTGCTGGAGCGCCGCCTGGACGAGCTGGGCCTGTCGCGCGAGCAGTACTGGTGGTACCTGGACACCCGGCGCTTCGGCAGCGTGCCGCACGCGGGCTTCGGCCTGGGCTTCGAGCGCCTGCTCATGCTCGTCACGGGCGTGGCCAACATCCGCGACGTGATCCCCTTCCCCCGCACTCCGCGGCACCTGGAATTCTAGCTCGGGCGCGCCAAAAAAGACGCCGGAAGCCTGCAGGCTTCCGGCGTCTTTTTTGGCCGGAATGTGGCGGCTCAGGAGAGCAGGGCAGGGGCCGCGGCGCGGGTGTTGAACTCGCCGGGCAGGGGACAGAAGGCCGGGGAGTCCGGCGCCATGTCTTTCTGCCAGGAGAGCACGTCGGCCATGGTGGTGCCGTCCAGGGTCCCGAACAGGGCCGCGCTGGCCTCGGCCCACAGCCGCTGGGCCGGGCAGCCCTGGGTGCGCTGGCAGGGCACGCAGCGGCGCCCCGGGTCCGAGCAGTCCGTGAGGGCTCGCTTGCCTTCCAGGACGCGCACCAGATCGCCGGCCGTGATCGCGGACTCCGGGCGGGACAGGAGGATGCCGCCCTTGCAGCCCCGGACGCTCTTGAGAAAGTCGCCGGCCTTGAGCTGGATGATGATCTTCTCCAGATACTTGTGCGAGATGCCCTGCCGCAGGGCGATGTCCGAGACCTTCACCGGGCCGTCGGCCTGGTGCATGGCCACGTCGAGAATGATGCGTACGCCGTAGCGGCTGCGGGTGGACAGGTGCATGAGGGGTGCCTCCTGCCGGATGTTTGGGATCAGGGCGATCCGGAGGGGCGGGGCCATCCCGCCCCTCCGGTGTCGGGTCTTGCTTCTACTTCCTGACGTGGCACTCGCCGCAGGCGACGGGGCCCTTCTTCTTTTCCGTGTGACAGGCGATGCACTGCTTGTGGTAGGCCCGCATGAGCGAGGTGCCCTTGTCCGTCTTGACCTTGTGGCATTCGGAGCAGGGCGTGCCCTCGCTGCCCGTGGTCTTGTCCTGGACGCCGTTTTCGCCGCTGTGGTGGCAGACGAGGCAATCCTCGATCTGGGCCTTTTCGTTGTGGGCGTTGTGGTCAAAGGCCACGGCCGGCCGCTGGAGCTTGCCGAAGGCCTCGGACTTGATCTCCTTGAGGTCGTCCTGAGCCATGGCCAGGAAGGCCGGCAGCAGGAGGCACAGGGCCAGCAGGGCGATGCAGATGGTTTTCTTCATGTTCGTTCTCCCCCAGCCCTAGCTCGGCTTTTCCATGCACTCGTAGATGATGTCGCCGAGGAACTTGATGTGCATCTCCAGCTTGTAGCGGTGGACCGTGTCTTCCAGTCCGCCGTGGCAGTTGTGGCACGGGGCGACGATGGTCTTGACCCCCGTGGCCCGCAGTTCCTCGGCTTTGGCCTTGCTTCCGTCCAGCCGGACGTTCTTGAACGGCGGCCCGCAGTTGATCACGCCGCCGCCCGCGGTGCAGCAGAGGTTGTGCTCGCGGTTGGAGGCCGTCTCGATGATCTCGCCGTCGATGAGGAAGCGCACGAGCTCGCGGAGCTTCTCGTGGTGGCCGCGGCCGCGGACCACGTTGCAGGGGTCGTGCACCGTCACCGGGCCGGGGTACTTCTTGGCCAGCTTGATCTTGCCCTGCTTCATGAGTTCCCAGAAGAACTCGATGGAGTGGATGACCGGCACCGGGTACATCTTCCAGGCCACCCAGCGGTTGCCCATGTCATAGACCGAGCGGAAGGCGTGGCCGCACTCGCCCATGACGATGCGCTTGACCTTGAGCTTCTGCGCAGACTCGAAGTGGCGGCGCTTGAGCCGGCCCATCATCTCGAAGTCGCCGGTGAACATGCACATGTCCGAGTTGTCCCAGCCGGGCTCCGAGGGCATGGTCCAGTCCACGCCCGCGGCGTTGAAGATGGCCGCGGCCTGGTAGATGAGCTGGGTGCGGAACTTGGGCTCGGGCGCGATGACCGAGTAGTAGATCTCCGCGCCTTCCTTGTCCAAGGGGATGCGCAGGCCGGGGAACTCCTCGCGGGCCTCGTCCTCCTGCCACTGCAGGGAGTCGATCCACTCGTCTTCCTTGACCCACATCTGGTTGAAGGTGGCCGAATGGCTGTGGGCCGTGTCCTGGATGTACTGCGGCGTGACCCCGAGCTTGTGGCAGATGCGGCGCACCGTGCTCATGATGTAGCCGGTGTCGATGCCCACGGGGCAGAAGTGCACGCAGCGGCGGCACAGGTTGCATTCGGTGTAGGCGATCTGGGCCATGCCGTAGATCTCGTCCGGGCTGACGCGGCCCTTGGTCTTGATGAGCCGGGCCATGGTCTGCTGGACCTTGCCCACGGGCGAGTACGAGGGATCGCCGTCATGGGAGAGGTAGAAGTGGCAGGCCTCGGAGCAGAGCCCGCAGCGCATGCAGATCTCGTTGTAGGCCGCCAGACGCGCGCCGGTCTCGCCCTTGAGCACGGCCTGCACGACCTTTTCGATTTTGTCCTCGGTGAGGCGCTTGACCCCTTCGCGGAGGCCGACGTCCTCGATGAGTCTGTCCTTGATGCCCATGTATTTCCTCCTCCTTCAGGAGATCACCAGTCCTTGACCCTGCGCACGCCGCCGAATTCCGAGCCCATGTAGCTTCTCGTGAACACGGAGAAGAGCATGTGCGAGAGCCGGGTGAATGGGATGGCCGCCAGCATGATCTCGCCGGTCAGGATGTGCAGGACGATCATGACCTGGTAGTTGCCCACCTGGTAGTAGGCCAGAAGCCCGGTGACGAAGGGCAGGGCCGCGATGGCCAGAATGAGCCAGTCCTGGAATCCGCTCACGTAGCGGACTTCCTTCTGGAAGATGCGCCGGGCCGCGAAGACCAGGGCCGCCGCCACCACGATCATGGTCATGATGTTGGTCACGTTCTCGTCGAGCACCGGATAGGTGATCCCGAAGAACTGGTCCCAGAGGGCCACGTGGGCCAGGAGGAAGATGGGCGCGGCCACCAGACAGATGTGGAAGGCGAAGGTGGCCACGGTCATCAGCGGATTCTTCCGCCAGCCCAGGGCGTTGAAGGGAATGAGCCAGTTGATGATGGAGCGCAGGGAGTAGCCCCAGCTCATGTAGGCCATGGAGGCGGCGTCCTTCTTTTTGGCCAGGATGTACATGATGGCCAGCCGATAGACGGAGCCCACAAGGAAGATGCCCCAGGCCAGCCAGGCCAGGGGACCGGTGACCAAGTTGTAGATGTCGTGCATGCCGTCCTCCCTTAGAAGTCCGTGGCCTGGGCCACGATGCGGAGGTATTTGCCGCCGTCGCGGGCGCGGATGAGCACCTTGGCGCCGTCGGGGCTGAAGGAGGGTTCCCAGACCTGCTCGAAGTCCCGCTTGTAGGGCTTGCCGTCCAGGAGCACCGTCTGCCTGCCGCCCCTTTCCACCTTGGCCGCCACGTGCAGCCCGTCGGGGCTGAACGCCGGCTTCCAGGCCATGTCGAACTGGCCGTTCCAGGCCTGTCCGTCCACGACCACCCGCCAGTTGGCGTTGTACTCGTTGGCCAGGGCCGCGGCCCGCTTGCCGTCGGCGGAGAGCACCAGGTTCGTGACCACCGGGAAGGTGGCGGCCCAGGGCTTGGCGTTCACGGCCACGGTGAACTTGCCGTAGCCCGTGGCCACGATGGCGCCGATGGTCTTGCCGTCGCGGCTGAAGTCATGCTGCCAGCACTGGGCGAAGACCGGCTCCCAGATGACCTGGCCGTCCTGGGCCAGGCCCCAGGACCCGGCGATGCGCACCGGCGCCACCACGGCCCCGGAGGCCGGGTTGAAGCGGGGCTCCCAGACGCAGGCGTAGTTCTGTTTCCAGAGTTCGCCGTCCACGGCGATGGAGTAGTCATAGAGGCTCAGGCGCACCTGGGCGGCCACGCGCTGCCCGGCGGCGTCGAAAGTCGGGGTCCAGGCGTTGACGAAGGTCTTGTCCCAGGCCTGGCCGTTCACCGCCACGCTGAACACGCCGCGCTGGAAGGCGGCGATGTCCGCGGCGGCCAGGGACTGCGTCTGGACCACGGCGGCAGAGGACTGACCGTCGCGGCTCAGAGAGAATTCATTGGCGTTCTCGTACAAAGTATCCCACGGCGTTCCATCCACGCAGATGCCGTATCCGCCATCCTGCTGGATGGCCGTGGCGATCACCGCCCCGTCGAGGGAGAAGAGCGGAGTCCACATGAAGGCGTAGCTTTCCGGCCAGGCCTCGCCGTCCACAGCCAGGGTCCATTCCCCGTCCTGCTGCACAATGGCCGTAAGTCGCCCGTCGGGACCGAAACGCGGATGCCAGAGTTTGTCGAACGATGTCTCCCAGGGGACGCCGTTCACGCACATGGTGAACGTTCCGTCCTCCAGGCGGACGGCCGCCCCGAATGTCTCGCCGTCGGGCGCGACATAGGGCTCCTCCTGCCATTCGTGCGGCGCCGGGCAGACGGTGGAGTCCAGCACCACCCGCTCACCAGGCTGCCAGTCCCATGACGACGCGGGGTGCAGCATAGGGCCTCCTTGACTCGCTTGAGGTTGGCGCACCGGTCGAGTTGCGTGACCGGGGCGCGGACACGTCAAAAACGAAAGTTACCACGTTGCATGTATATTACAAGATATTGGGATGCTTTATAATTGCAGCGACACTAACACCTTTTTCGTCTTTTGGAAAGAGGGGGACTTGAAAAAATACGCGAGCGTCAGAATCATGGATTTTTTTACTACGGTTTTGTGTGGGGCAATCCATTCCCGATAAATTTACTACAGTATAAAATATTATCCCGACCAAAATGGTAGTTATTATAGCATGGAGAAAAATGGTGACAATGCGAGAGGATATGATATGGGGTAAATACGAGTCAATTGCTAGACAATGCGGCCGCCGTCCGGGCGCCCGCTGACGGTGGAGGAGTGTTGCGGCATGTGGGGGATTCCGAGACTGGTGCGCCAGAGCCTCACCGCCAAGCTCATCCTCTCCACCGGCATCTGCCTGTTCCTGAGCATCTGTCTGCTCTCCTACATGGCCATCGTGCACCAGGAGGAGCAGCTCATGGGTTACGTGGTGGCCGAGGCCGACCGCCTGGGCACGACCATCAAGCTCGGCACCCACTACGCCATGATGCTCAACTCCCGCGAGGACATCCAGCAGATCATCGGCAACATCGGCCGGCAGAAGAACATCCTGGCCCTGCGCATCTACAACAAGGCCGGGGAGATCAAGTATTCCAACGTGGAACGCGAGATCGACACCCGCACCAACATCGAGGCCGAGGCCTGCTACGTCTGCCACCGCAGCTCCCCGCCCACGTCCACCCTGGATCTGGAGGAGCGCACCCGTATCTTCGAGAGCTGGGACGGCACGCGGCTTCTGGGCATCATCAGCCCGGTCTATAACGAGCCCGGCTGCTCCGAGGGCTGCCACTACCACCCCCCCGACAAGAAGATCCTGGGCGCCATCGACGTGGTGGTCTCCCTGGAGGACCTGGACAAGGAAGTGGTCCTGTTCCGCAACCGGATCATCGCGTTCACCGCTGCGGTCTTCCTGGTCCTGGCCGGGGTCATCTACATCTTCATGCACCGCTTCGTGATCCGGCCCATCCGCAGGCTCATCGTGGGCACCCAGCTCATCGCCAAGGGCGGCCAGTGCTCGCGCATCGACATCGACCACGAGGACGAGATGGGCCAGCTGGCCAAGTCCATCACGGACATGGGCCGGGACATCAGCAACAAGCAGATCGAACTGAACCGCCAGCGCGACGAGTACCAGCATCTTTTCTCCCACGTTCCCTGCATCATCACGGTGCAGGACCGCGACTTCCGGCTCCTGCGCTACAACGCGGAGTTCAAGGAGAAATTCAAGCCCAAGAACGCGGATTTCTGCTACCACGCCTACAAGGGCCGCAACGAGAAGTGCCCCAACTGCCCGGTGGAGCTCACCTTCAAGACCGGCCGCTCCACCTGCAGCGAGGAATCCGGCCCGGACGCCGACGGCCGCATGCGCCACTGGCTGGTGACCGCCTCGCCCATCCGCAACGCCGAGGGCGAGATCGTGGCGGCCATGGAGATGAGCCTGGACATCACTTCGCGCAAGCAGTTGGAGCAGAAGCTCGAGCGCTCCGAACGCAAGTACCTGGCCATCTTCAAGAACACGCCCAACCCGTTGTTCGTGCTCGACGCCGTGAGCCTCCAGATCCTGGACTGCAACGAGTCCGTGCAGGCCATCTACGGCTTCAGCAAGGAACAGCTGGTGGGCAGCGTCTTCCTGAACCTCTGCCGCGAGGAGGACCGCGAGAGCGTGTCCGCGGCCCTGCGCGAATGCCGCCTCCTGGACCGCGTCCGCAACGTGACCCAGGACGGCCGCAGCATCTACGTGACGCTGCGCGTCTCGCCCTCGGAGTACTCGGGGCACAAGGTGCTCCTGGTGACCACCAGCGACATCACCAAGCGCCTGGAGACCGAGCAGCAGCTCATCCAGGCCTCCAAGATGGCCACCCTGGGCGAAATGGCCACGGGCGTGGCCCACGAGCTGAACCAGCCGCTTTCGGTGATCAAGACCGCAAGCAGCTTCATCGCCCGCAAGGTGGAGCGCAAGGAGCCCCTGGCCGAGGACATCCTGGGCACCATGGCCCGGGAGATCGACAGCCACGTGGATCGCGCCACCAGGATCATCAACCATCTGCGGGAGTTCGGCCGCAAGCCCGAGATGAGCATGGGGCCGGTGCAGATCAACGAGGTGCTCACCCGGGCCTTCGACATCTTCAGCCAGCAGCTCAAACTGCGCGAGATCGCCGTGGTCTGGAACCTGGCCGCGGACCTGCCGGCCATCACCGCGGACCCGGGACGGCTGGAGCAGGTCTTCATCAACCTGCTCCTGAACGCCCGCGACGCCATCGAGGACAAGTGGAGCGGGCTGGAGAAGCCCGCCGGGGACAAGCGCATCAGCATCAGCTCGGAGCGCGCCGGGAACATGGTCAAGGTCACGGTGGAGGACACCGGCAAGGGCATTCCGCCCGGCATTCTGGACAAGATCTTCGAGCCCTTCTTCACCACCAAGAAGGTGGGCAAGGGCACGGGCCTGGGGCTGTCCATCAGCTACGGCATCGTCAAGGACTGCGGCGGCGACATCCGGGCCGAATCCCTGGAAGGGGAGTGGACCCGGTTCATCCTGACCTTCCCGGTCTGGCCCGAGGGAGAAGCGCGTGGACATGGATCTGCTGCTGGTGGATGACGAAGAGGGCATCCGCACGGTGCTCTCCCTGTCCCTGGCCGACGCCGGCTACAGGGTTCACACGGCCCGCACCGGCGAGGAGGCCCTGGCCGTGTTCGACCGCGTGCGGCCCTCGCTGGTGCTCACGGACATCAAGATGCCCGGCATGGACGGCATCGAGCTCCTGGAGCGGCTCAAGCGCCGCGACCCCGACGTGGAGGTGATCATGATCACCGGCCACGGCGACATCGATCTGGCCATCCAGAGCATCCAGCGCGAGGCCTCGGACTTCGTCACCAAGCCCATCAACGACGCCATCCTGGGCATCGCGCTCAAGCGCGCCCGGGAGAGGTTGGACATGCGCCGCCGCCTGCGCCGGTACACCACCAACCTGGAACAGCTGGTGGCCGAGAAGACCCGCGAGCTCGTGCGCGCCGAGCGCCTGGCCGCCGCGGGCCAGGCCGCCGCGGGCATGGCCCACGCCATCAAGAACATCGCCGGCGGCCTGGAGGGCTGCATCTTCCTTCTGGAGCAGGGCCTGCGCCAGGACCGGCGCACCTACCTGGAGCAGGGCTGGGAGATGCTCAAGTCCAATGTGGAGAAGATCAAGGACCTTTCCCTGGCCCTGCTGGACTATTCCCGGCCCGAGGAGCTCAGGCCCCGGCCCGTGGACCCGGCCGGGCCTCTGGAGGAGGTGGCCGCGCTCATGCGGCCCCGGGCCGCGAAGCAGGGCGTGGAATTGCGTCTGGAAAAGGCCCCGGACCTGCCCCAGGCTCTGCTGGACCCCGAGGCCATGCACCGCTGTCTGCTCAACCTGGTGGTCAACGCCCTGGACGCCTGCGCCGAAGAGGGCGCGGCCAGGCCCTGCAGCGTGGAGCTGGGCGTGGAGTCCGAGCCCGGCGGAGGGGTGCGCTATGTGGTGCGGGACACGGGTCCGGGCATGGACACCCAGACCATGGACCTGCTCTTCACCCTCTTTTTCAGCACCAAGGGAGGCCATGGCACGGGCCTGGGCCTGGCCGCCAGCCGCAAGATAGTGGAGCAGCACGGCGGCAGCCTGGACGTGGAATCCGAGCCGGGCAAGGGCACGGCCTTTTTCGTGCGTCTGCCTGCGCCTGGGGCCCGGCAGCCGCTGGAGGAATATCCCACCATATGAATCTGATTTTTGGGGGCGGCGGGTCCTTGACGCATATTTTGTTTTGGAATAGGTTGCGCTCATAATATAACAATCTGAAATAACAGTTGCATTTGTTTTTGTGAGGAAAGGCGCAAGGCTCTGTCAGAAAATCATACCGTAATTATCTGGATTTGCTGGCATGGATGAAGTTGAATTGCTGCCCGACGGGCTCATGCTGGAGAAGGGGAGGCCCATCACAGGCGACCCGTTGCCCTACTGCGGCAATTCAACGATGCTTAATCCAGGATTTACACTACGTAGTTTATTTCTCCTCCTGCGCCGCTACCCTGACCTGGTCCGGCTCAACCGGTTCTTCCCGGGCATGCTCGAGCGCTACGACTCCTGGCCAGGGCAGGACTGCCATCCCGCGGGGCTGGACTGGCTCCAGCTCACCCGTACCGTGGAGATGATCGGCTTTCCGGGCAAGCCGCGGCTGGAGATCTACACCGCGTTCCACGGCGTGGCCGGAGGCGAACCCCTGGAGATCAAGTCCTGGCAGGTGGAGAACCTCCTGGACACGCCCGTGCGCCTGGGCGGTCTCAAGCACATCGTCTTCGGCGACAAGGTGAATGTTTTTGTCTTTGAAACGGCATATACGTTGTTTGAGGTACTGGAAGGGATCGGCTGGCAGCTCGCCTTTCACGGTACACCAACCGAGTGCTCCCTAAGGAGGTAGCCTATGTTCGAGAAGATTCTTTTCGCGACCACGGCCTCGCCCACCTGCGACGACGCCGCCAAGGTGGCCTTTGAGCTGTCGCGCAAGAACCGGTCCCAGCTGTCCGTGTTCCATGTGTTCGGCCTGCCCTCCCGCGGCTTCGGCCTGGAGTACCGCGACGTGCGCACCGGCGAGAGGACCGAGGGCGACGAGAATCTGGTGAGCCTGGTCAAGGAGGAGATGGCCCAGTACTACGAGAAGCTGGCCAAGGACCATCCCGCCGTGCAGTACGAGACCCTGGTGGGCGAGCCGCACACCGAGATCCTGCGCAAGGCCCGCAAGGAGGACGTGAACCTCATCATCATGGGCGCGCATACCCGGCCCGAGGACGTGGGCGCCTCCCGGCACCGCGCCATCGCTGGCAGCACCATGCAGAAGGTGGCCAAGTCCGCCCGCTGCCCGGTGCTCATCGTCAGCCGCCCCTGCGTCACCTGCTGGTCGTACTTCGCCAACATCGTCGTGGCCACGGACTTCTCCAAGGCCTCGGACTACGCCTTCCAGTTCGCGCGCAACGTGGCCAGCGACATCGGCTGCACCCTGCACCTCTTCCACGGCGTGGACGTGGGCGAGAACGCCAACCAGGCCTTCATCGAGGCCAGGGTGGCCGAGGCCGAGCGCAGGATGCAGGAGAAGTACGTGGCCAACATGGGCGACTTCGACAACTACAAGGTCGCCATCCGCGAGGGCGCGCCCCACGTGGAGGTGCTCAAGTACGCCCGCGAGGCCAAGGCCGACCTCATCGTCATGGCCCACCACACCCGCGAGGTGGACCCCGAGCAGGCCGTGCTCGGCTCCACCATCGAACAGGTGGTTCTGCGTTCGGCCTGCCCGGTGCTCAGCGTGAACCACCCGGACAAGGTGGACGTGTCGCCCTACGGGCCCGGCGGCCGTGGTTCGGAGAAGGCCGCGGCGTAGGAGTACGGCCGTGGCGCGAAGGACGGTGCTCGTCGTGGACGACGAAATGCACCTGCGGATTTTCATCGGCGCGGTCTTCGAGACCGCCGGCTTCACGCCCGTGCTCGCCCGCGACGGCGAGGACGGCCTGAACAAGGCCCGGTCCCAGCGGCCGGACCTCATCAGCCTGGACCTCATGATGCCCGGAGAAGGGGGCATCAAGATGTTCCGGGAGCTGAAGGCCGACCCCGGGCTCAAGGACGTGCCGGTGATGATCGTCTCGGCCGTGGGCGGGCCCACGTTCGAGCATGCCCTGGAGACCCTGCGGGCCGCCACCGGCGGCCCGCTTCCCGGGCCCGGCGCCTATGTGGAGAAGCCGCCCAAGCCCGAAGCCCTGCTGGCCGCCGCCGAGCGGCTCCTGGGCCGGGGCTGAGGACGGCGGCGAGGGAAAGCACTCTCACCCAAAGGGGGATGTCATGGCGAAGAAGATCATGGTTGTGGACGACGACCCGGCCATCGTGGAGTACCTCGTCTCCGTGTTCAAGGACAACGGGTACGAGACCTGCAGCGCCTCGGACGGCGAACTGGCCATGGGCGTGCTGGAGAAGGAGAAGCCTCAACTCATCACCCTGGACCTGGAGATGCCCAACGAGTGGGGTCCCCGGTTCTACAGGAAGTACACCCAGAAGCCGGAATTCAAGGACATTCCGGTCATCGTCATCAGCGGCCTGGCCGGCATCCACCTGGCCATCCGCAAGGCCGTGGCCACGGTGAACAAGCCGTTTGATCCCCAGGCGGTTGTTCAGATCGTGGAACAGGCCATCGGCAAGCCGTAAGAGAGGGAGGAGCGCCCGTCCGCGGCCCTGAGGGCCCGGTCGGGCTGTGCAGGATTTTCCTACCTTTTTGGTGTGGTTTTCGCTGCCCGGGCCGCTGCGCTGGCGGAATACCCGGGGAGCGGACGGCGGGGCCGACGGCATGGTGCAATCCCTTCTGCTCGTGGACGACGAGGACGGCATCCGCAGGGTGGTGGCCATCACCCTGGAGGACATGGGCTACCGCGTCTTCACCGCGGCCAACGGCGAAGAGGCCCTGCGCGTCTTCCGCGAGACCCATCCCCCCATCGTCATCACCGACATCCGCATGCCCGTGCTGGACGGCATCGGGCTTCTGCGCGCCGTGAAGCAGGAGTCTCCGGACACCGAGGTGATCATGATCACCGGCCACGGCGACCTGGACATGGCCATCGAGAGCCTCAAGCTCTCGGCCGCGGACTTCATCAACAAGCCGGTGAGCCCCGAAGTCCTGGAGATCGCCATCCGGCGCGCCACCGAGCGCATCGAGATGCGCGCCAAGATGCGCGAGTACACCACGAACCTGGAGCGCCTGGTGCAGGAGCAGGCCGCGCGCCTGGTGGACTATGAGCGCCAGCAGGCCGCGGGCCAGGTCATGGAGGGGTTGGCCCAGGCCCTGCAAGGGCTGGCCCGGGACTTTTCCGGGGACATCCGTTTCTACAACGATCTGCCGAGCTTCGTCTCCCTGCACGATCGCCAGGGGCGGGTGCTCTCCGTGAACCGCCACTACCGCGAGCGCCTGGGCGACAAGACCGGGAGCAGCAGCGCCTGCGTGTACCGGGACTGGGCCGCCCATCCCGAGGGCAGTCCCGTGGCCCGGACCCTGGCCACGGGCCAGGCCCAGCACAGCCGGGAAGTGGTGCTCTGCGTCAACGGCAACGAGCACCAGGTCATGGTTCATACCGTGCCCATCCGCGGTGGCGGCACGGAGGTGGAGCTGGTCCTGGAGATCGCCGGGGACGTGGGCGAGGTGCAGCGGCTCCAGGAGGAGCTGCGCGCCACCCAGCAGCTCTACCGCCAGCTTTTTGAAGAAGCGCCCTGTTCCATCGCCCTGGTCAATCCGGACCTGACCATCGCCGCGGCCAACCGTCGCTTCCGCCGGGACTTCGGGGAGCAGGGCGGCGCGCTCTGCCACCGGGCCTGCCACGGCCGCGGGGACCCCTGCCCGGAATGCCCGGCCCTGCGCACCTTCAAGGACGGCCTCCAGCACCGGCTGGAGACCCAGTTTCTGACCCTGGACGGCTCGCGCGTGAACGCCCTGGTCTGGACCGCGCCCATCCGCGACGCCCACGACCAGGTGGTGCAGGTCCTGGAGCTGGCCACGGACATCACCGAGGTCCGCCGCCTGCAGGAGCACCTCACCTCTCTGGGCATGCTCATCGCCTCCCTGTCCCATGGCATCAAGGGCCTGCTCACGGCCCTGGACGGGGCCATGTACAAGGTGAACTCCGGCCTGGCCAAGAACGACCAGACCCGCCTCACCGAGGGCTGGGAGGCCACCACCCAGCTGGTGGGCCGCATCAAGGGCATGGTCATGGACATCCTGTTCTGGGCTCGCAAGCGCGACCTGAGCCTCCAGGACATGGCCACCTCGGCCCTGCTGGAGGACGTGGCCAGTTCGGCCCAGGCCAAGGCCGAGAAGGCGGGGGTGCGCTTCCTGCGCGAGCTTTCCGGCGACCTGGGCCGGCTTTCTGCCGACCCCTCGGTGCTCACGCCGGCCCTGGTGAATCTTTTGGAGAACGCGGTGGACGCCTGCGCCATGGACACGGCCAAGACCGACCACCAGGTGGTGCTGCGGGCTTTTCGCCAGGCGGACGAACTGGTAGTGGAGGTGGAGGACAACGGCCAGGGCATGGACCGCGAAACCGTGGACAAGCTCTTCAGCGTGTTCTTTTCCACCAAGGGCTCCAAGGGCACGGGGCTCGGCCTGTTCATCGCCAAGAAGGCCGTGGACCAGCACGGCGGCGACATCCAGGCCTGCTCCGAGCCCGGCAAGGGCAGTCTGTTCCGCGTGTTGCTCCCCCTGGCCGATGCCGGGAGCTGAGTTCTGGAACGATACATCCGCACCCGCGATGGGCTGCGCCTGGTCCTGGACGAGCAGGGCCGGGGCGATCCGCCGCTGCTCTTCATCCACGGCAACAGTTGCGACGCGGCCTTCTGGGCCCCGCAGATGGACCATTTTTCGGCCCGCCACCGGGTCCTGGCCGTGGACCTGCGCGGCCACGGCCGCAGCGACCGTCCCCAGGCCCCTTTTGACTTCAGGATCCTGACCGCGGACCTCTCCCAGGTCTGCAAGGAGCTGGGCCTGCACCAGGTGGTGGCCGTGGGCCATTCCCTGGGCGGTTGCGTGGCCGTGCGCCTGGCCGCCTTCCGGCCGGACCTGGTGGCCGGGGTGGCGGCCCTGGATTCCCGGCTCCTGCCCCCGGCGGACCTGACGCTCTGGTTCCCGGGCCTGCGCGACCGGCTGCGGGCCGAGACCTCGTCCCTGGCGGCGCGGAGCTTTTTCGAGACCATGTTCGAACCCGAGGACGACCCGGCCGTCAAGAACTGGGTCCTGGACCGGGTCAGCGCCGTACCCCGCGACGTGCTCCTGTCCATGGTCGAGCTCTACGCGGACCCGGGCTACGAGCAGGCCCTGCGCGACCTGCGCTGCCCCCTGCTGGCGGTCTCGGCCAGCAAACCCCGGGTGGAGGGCCGCGCCCTGCGCCGGGCGGTCCCCGGCGCGGTCCTGGCCCAGGTGGCCTGCAGCGGCCACTTCATCACCCTGGAGGTGCCGGAGCAGGTGAACGCCATGCTCGAGCGCTTCCTGCGCATCAAGCTGGGCTGCGCCTGAGGCCTGCGTCGAATCCCGATCGCCCCAGAATACATTGATATCATTGGACCCGGGTCCTTGACCCGGCCTCCCGGAGGGCGCATCATATCAACATGCCGACAGGAGGCGGCCGGTTCATGACGGCTCCGGGTGCGAGAGTGTTCAGCGGATGCGTGGCCCTGGCCCTGCACGGGCTGCTCTTGGCCGCGCTTGGCTTCGCCCTGCGCACGCCCTGGCATTTCCCGCCGCTGCGGCCGCTCATCGAGCTGGACCTGAGCGAGACCGTGCGCGAGACCTTGCCCGCGCCTCTCCCTGTGCCCGCCAAGGCCGCGCCCCCCTCCGCCGAGACGCCCCGGATCATGGAGGTGCGCAGGAAGCCCCAGGCCACGCCGTCCCCTCCGCCTCCGCCGCGCGGGGCCAAATTCACGGCCCGGCCGCCCGAGGCCGCGTCCGCTCCGCCCCAGGCCCAGGCCGCGGCGCCTGCCGGTCCCCCGCCCAAGCCCATCAGCGAACACAAGGACGAGGCCTGGAAGAACGACGACCCCGAGCTGGAGGCCTTTGCCCAGAGCGGCGGCAACGTGGAGAACGAGGCCCCGGACTACCTCAAACACGGGGCCGAGAGCCGCTTCGGCCACATGCTCGGCTACTACACCTACACCATCGAACAGTATGTGGGGCAGTACGCCTACGGCGACGGCGACACCGTGAGCATCATAGACGCCCGGGATACGCCCTACGGCCGCCTCCTGTTCTACGACTCGCGCACGGGCATTTTCCGCGATCTGAAGCAATTCGGCCGCTACATCTATTCTTACGGCCCGGCCTTCGGCCAGGACGAGCCCGTGGTGGGCTCCCTGGTGTTCCTGGCCAACGGCGACGACATCAGCCGCATCCTCTGGATGCACGGGGGCAAGGAGGCGGCACAATTCCCCAACAAGATCTTTTTTGCGGAGAAGTCCGTGACCTTTTCCCGCGGGGCCACGGATCTGGCGGGCACCCTGATCCTGCCGCCGGGCGAGGGGCCGTTCCCGGCCGTGGTCTGGGTGGCGGGCGGGGTCTGCGCCCCGCGCAAGCTGGCCGAAGGCCTGGCCCGGCAGTTGGCCGGGCAGAACGTGGCCGTGCTCCTCTTCGATCCGCGCGGTTGTGGACAGAGCGAGGGCGAGGCGGGCAGCGACAAGGATTTGGCCCGGGACGCCCTGGCCGCCGTGGCCTTTCTGCGCAAGCAGCCCCGGATCGACCCTGGCCGGGTGGGGCTCTTCGCCCGCGACGCAGGCGTGAACGCGGCCCTGGAGGCCGCGGCCGAAACCGGCCGCGGCGCCCCCGCCTTCCTGGTGGCGGCCATCTCCTCCCAGGACGCGACTCCGCGTCCGGCGTCGCTTTCGGCCGAGTCCCTGCGCAGCATGGCCGCGCCGTCGCTCTGGCTCTATGCCGGGCCGGACCCCAAGCGCACCTGGGCCGAGGACCTCGTTCTGCTGGAGGACGCGCCGCGCTACGGTCTGGCCCGGGTCCTGCTCCTGCCCGAGGAGGACGCCCCCCCGGCCGACGCCCCGGCCTGGGCCAGGGACGCTGTGCGTCTGGACCGCATGATCTCGGGCTTTTCCCGTTTCGCCGGACCCTGGATCAGCGAGCGCTGAACCCCTTCCCTTATCTATGGGCGGGCCATGCACTGACGGCGCAGGTCCTGGGGCAGTTTCTCCACCGCGATGCGCAGGGCCACCCGGGCCATGCGCTCCCGCCGCGTCAGGAGATAGGCGGACACCGGGGCCGGGAAGTTGCGGCCCGCCTCCTTGAGCATCCAGCCCAGGCCCTTGCGCACCAGATCGTCGGCATCGGGGAGCAGGGCGTCGGCGCGCTCGAACACCGGCGGCAGGCCTCCGGCCTTGGCCAGGGGGATGAGGGCCACGGCCGAGGCCCGGCGCAACCAGCGGTTCTCCGAGGCGGCCCAGGGATCGGTGCGCGGCAGCAGTTCCTTGTGTTGGAGGAGCAGGCGGCCCAGAGCGTGGGCGCAGAGGTCGTCGCAGTGGGCCCAGTTGCGGACGTACCGGCCGAGCCAGTCCTCGAATTCCGCGAAGTCGCCCGGGTCCAGGCGCGGCTCCATGCGGGCCGCCAGGGCGGTGGCGATGCTCCCTTCCTCCATGGTGCCGGTGCGCCACAGGGCGCGGCAAAGCTCCCAGACGTCGGCCTTGCCCCAGGTCTTCACCTGGCGCCAGACCTGGGCCGCCAGCTTCTTCACCAGGGCCGAGCGCACGCCCAGGGGATTGATGGGCTCCTTGAAGAAGTTCCGCGTGCCCTCGCGGTAGGCCTCGTCCACCTGGTCCAGGAGTCGGGCGCGGATGAAGGCGGTCAGGTCCTGCATGGGCTCTCCCCGCCGGGATGCCGGCTGCTGGCAAAAGCACTAGCACCGCCTGTTTGCGGGTCAAGGAAACTTTTTTCAGGTTTCTTGAAATTTCCCCTTGACCCCTGGCTTGGATTTCTCTAGAAGCATCCTTCGCCGCTGCGGACCGGGGCGACCCGGCGAAGCGAAGGCGGATGATCTTTGAGAGCTTGAAGCGGAAA
>Ga0067045_1027962_pt1 | contig 48465 bp, 32 predicted proteins | sample TerdegcTABiofilm_FD_59184 | JGI IMG/M metagenome (GOLD analysis project Ga0067045, IMG submission 59184) | Combined Assembly of (Gp0054472, Gp0054536) Wastewater bioreactor microbial communities from Singapore -Terephthalate degrading...
AAATCCAGCCGATAGGCGGAACGTACAGGACGACAAAATCGAATCACGGCATCTCCCGCCCTGCCCTCGGTCTCCCAAAGTTCCAAACGAAGCCCGGTAAGCCGATCCCCTTCCATGAGCGGCGACATTCCCGTTACGAGCACGTTACGAACATCTACATGGATCATCCACGCGCAAGCCGGGTTCGGCAAGGTCGAAACGATCGGTACGGCCGCCGGCGGCTCGATTAGCTGCAACGCCGCGTGTAACGGGTAGCGCAGGTCCAAGCCGATTCCCACTTCGAATTCCCGGGCCGTTTCTCCCTTGACGATCAGCAGCGTGTCCAATCGTCGCAAACCGATGCGGCGGTGAAACGGCAATCCCGGAGTAAGAAACGTCAAGGCGTGCTTTTGCGTCATTAGATGAACGTACCAGGGGCTTTCCAAAAGGGAAGCCTCGGTCTTGACGCGGCACCACCCGGACGATCCGTGGACTTCCGCCGTCTCATCGTTCCAGGCAAAACGACACGCGTAATAGTCGGCCCAGGGGGAGCCGTCGGGCAAACGCTCGGGTTGCAAATGAATCTTGATTCTGGCGACGGGGATCCGCTGCGCGACGATGACACGCTGCTCGAAGCGCGCAACCAGATCACCCGCGCGGTCGACCAAACGTCCCCGCGAGACGATTTCGGCCGTCGGCGGCCCGGGAAAAACGACTTCGACGGACTCGGCAATCATCCGACTGTAAAAGCGTTCCGGATCATCCAGTTCGCCGCCGCCGGAATCCGATGGGATCGGCAATCGCAGGGCCAGCTTCTGACCGAGAAGGTTCCTTCCTACCGGGGCCGCTGCAAAGGCCGCAATGCCGCCCGACGTCTCGTCCACTTTCAACCGATAGAACTCATTTTGAACGGCCAAGCCCTCCACTCGAAGGGGAGGCTCGTCCTTCGCTCGCCGCGAGAACAGGCCTCGCCTCTTTTCGACGTCGGCCTGATGCGGCTCATCGTTCCTTGGTATTGCCCAATAACTGAAGGGCGGCACTTCGACGACCACGGGGTCATTCCCTTTTCCTCCGGTCGCCACGACGGGCCTTTCGGTCTTCGGCGGAAACTCCGTCCCCGTGAGAAAGGCCGGCCCTCGCTGCGAAAAGGGATGCGGATTCAAAAACATGTGGCCGGTTCCCCGAGTATCCGTCGCGGCCGCCGCTTGGAAGAGATTCTCCGCAAAAAGGCTGATCGCGTCGGCCAGTATTCGGCCGCATTCCGCAACTCGGGCGGCCATAACCTGATGGTCGCTCGTTGTTTCGGCTTCGTACGTAGCTTCCTCCAAGAGGCGAATCGCCGCGGAACGAATTTCGCTAGCTTTTTGGTCCCAGCGGCCGGTGACGAGGGCCCGCATGACAAGCACATTGACGGCGGAATCCGCTTTGACGACAAGACGCAATAGCTGCGTCCACCGACTGATCGGATCGGGAAGACCGTCCGCGACCCATTGTTTCAAATACGGCGAACTATAGCGTTCGGCCGGGTGTTGCGTTCGGGCGCCCACGTATTGCGTATCGCGAAAATACTCGGGCAGAAGCCGGAAAGCCCCTAAAACGGGAGAGTAGCCTGCCGTGATACGCAGCAATCGATACCACGGACTCACCGCATCGGGCCAATGAGCAAAAACGGCCGTGGCGGCATGGTCCAGGTCCAGAATTCGCCCCACGGTGTCCGCCAATTTCAAAAATGTGCCGGCGCGAGATGCGTCGAGTGGGATGCGGCCAAGTGCGTCGACCGTTTGACCGTCTTCGCCCTCCCAACGGAATTTGCTCTGGTTGCCTACGGGAAAGCCGCCGTCGTCGAGAGCAAAATGGAGGGCGCCGGTAAAGCCCCCCGATGCCAGAATGCCGGGAAGATGAGGTGACAACCCGTATCGACGCCGGCCGAACACCACCGGAGTCGTTTGCAGGTGCGATTCGTACTCTTCGCGACCTCGTTGGAAATTCCTTACCCAAAGAGATTGCGGCAGCAATGTAGAGGGGCCTTCGTGATACTCGCCCCCAACAATCGTCGTGCGATTTTCCGCGAGGGCCTTCTTTAGTTCAGATAGTGTGTCCGGGTGGCTTTTCGCAAGCTTTGCCACCAAGCTACCGGTGATTTCCAGATTGATGCGGCCGCCCTCCCGCAATTCGCGCAACAGTCCCGCCCCCAACGTGGTGTCGGCCGTCAACGTCAAGTCGATCAGGTGATTCTGAACCGGATAAAAGTACTCGCGGGACTCGCTCAAGAGGTCGAAAGCTCGCTGCAAATGCGATTTCACCTTATCGGGATCTCCGGAACATGCCGCCTCCGCCGCCTTCAATGCCGACTCGCGGAAGCGAATCTCGTCCAGATTGCTCATATAGCGCAACTGCCGGGTCATCAGCTCGGCTTGGAGGTGGGCGAAACCCAGGGCGAAAAACTGAGCCACGATGGACTCGTCGAGCTGCGGCCACGGCTCAGCCCACGCGGTTTCCAATTGTCGCCTTAGCTCGGCTTGATCTTTGAAATTCCGGAGCAAGATCACTCTCTGGGGGTTGAGATTCTCAATCCAGCTCGGTGGAAGGCAGGTCTCCGATACGGCAGGAAGGGTGATCAGGGCGTTGTCCGGATCACTCGGCGGGTCGTATGCCCGCTCCCAGCGAGGCAAGAATCGCACCGCATGGAGGAGTACGGGGTGATACAGCGTCGTCCACGCGGAGAGCAATTGCTCCGCGTCTTCATCGCCGCGATCGAGTTGGAAATCCTCCAAGCTGTAACAGGGAAGTAACACGATGAGTTGTTGAATTGTCATGAATGGGGGCTTTTTCGCAAAGAGGTCAATGTCACTTGCGGTGGACGATGTGATTCGGGGCGACTTCCCGGGCGACCGTGCCTGGCTCCCACAATGCGGGCGTTGGGATTCGGACGGTTGCCATGCGGAAGCCGAAGGGCAATGGCAGGCCGACTTGACGGAAGACGTTCTCGCCGGTCCAGGTCGGACGAATTGCTCCGCGGAAAGCGGCCCAGTTCTCCGTGCCCGCTTCGCGCCGTTCGACACCGCCCTCAGGCACGTCTTCACTATAGCCCATTTTGTCCCGAGAGCGGCAGTTCTACGGAGCATCGGCCCCGCTGGGAGTCCTTCTCGGCGCGTCCATCCCCGGATCAGGCCTGTCGATTACCGCGCGTCGGTGCAGCCGAAGGAGCGGCCGAAGCAAGCACGCCATTCTCACCGCCACGCGGCCGCATCCGCCGGTAGTCTCGGCTGATAACCTCGGCAAGCCGTTTTACAATGAATCGTAGGATATGTAGGGCGGGAGTGCAGGGCAAGGGCTTCACTACGGAGGGACGATCCGGTGGAATGGTATTGCCGTTTAGTCTCGACCGGCCGAGCCATTGGTCCGATATCGGGCGGGGACCTAAAGAATCTGGTGGAGCAGGGGCACGTCGGCCCCCATGACATGGTGGCCCAGTCAGCGGAGGGCCCGTGGTATCCCGCCTCTCACGTTCGCGGTTTGTTTGCAGCTCCCCAGCCGCTCAGTGCTTCGCCGACCGGTATGCAGAACGCGGGACCGGCCGTTCCGCCCGCCCCCAGCGTCGAGCGTTCGCCTTCGGTCGCTTCTCCGCCGGCCCATGCGGCTCCCGTTCCGCTTCCCGTTCCTTTGGGCGTCGAGACGGAAAACGATCCCCATCAGTCCACCGTTTCGGCCGACATTCGCCGCAAAAAACTATTGCAGAAGCGAAGTCGCCGAAAGCTCATTCGGGCGTTGGTGGGGGGCTTCCTCCTCGCCAATGCAGTGCTTTTGGCGGTGGTGTTGCGACCCCAAGGCGGTGCCTCGCCTCAGCCGGCCGATGGGCCTCGGCGTACCATGGGCGATCAAGCATCGGAGCAACTGAAACCGCTCGACACGAGTGACCTGGATAGCCTTCTGCCCCGGTCCGGCACGAGCCCCGCGGAGCGGTCCGGCCGGCATGCCGACCTCGCGGCCACGGCGGCCGCATTCGGCGAATCGTTGCGAAAACATGCCGATCAGATCGGGAATGTCCGAATCGTGATCGAGAAGGTCGAGCAAGGGTATCCTGAGTTGCGGCAAGGCGGCGCCCGAGCGTGGCCGCCCTCGCCCGTGCTCGTCGTCACCCTGGCAATCAGCAATGTCGGCGAAACATCGGCCGTCAACTATCGGGGTTGGAAGGGTGGGTCGGAGACGGCCTACTTTTCTCTCTCGCCGACAGGGCCGCCGGTCGCACAGTTGCGCGTCTTTCCGGCGACCGTGGAGGTCGTGGGTAGCGTGGGGCCCTCGCGGTTGGCCCCGGGGGATACCTTGCGAGACGTTTTGGTGTTCACCCCGCCAAAAGAACAGGCCGAAACCCTCTACTGCACGCTTTTGGGCGATCCCGTCGGAGTTCAAGGAAAGCAGTTCCAGTTCATCATTCCGACGCAAGATATCGTGGAGATGCCCATCCCGTCCGAGCTCGCTAAGCGATTGGGAAGAACCGCGATGCCGAACGATCGTGGAGTCGTGAGCGGCGACGTCGGCGGTCTCGGCCCGGCTCTGCCGGATGGCGAATCGCCATCGCCATCACCCTCCCGGGCCAGCGACGAAGACAAACCCTTCGGCAATGAGCCGATTCCTATCCCGGGCGTGAAAACGGATGCGGTCGAAGACGGCGACGGTTAATAGTGAACAACGGCATGCTTCCGAAGTGCAAACTCTTTCGGTCTGAGTTCCGGCGTTATTGCCCCGGTGTCAGATCCTGAGGGGCGGTGCGTAACTTCTGCCATCGCTTGCGTAGTCTCACGGAATCGACGCCCAATTTGGTCCCCCGAGAGTCCTGGACCTTTCCCAGGCACTCGAAGCGAAGCGTGTGTTCGCCCGTCGTCAGTCGCCTCTGGCCTAGATTCAACTCCCGGACCTCCACCTCGGGGGAAAAGAAGTCCTGTCGCGCGCGGACTTCCTCGCCATCCAATAGGATGCGATAGATTCCGAAATCGTAGGAGTAGGTTACACGCAGCGTGAGTTGGGTCAATTCTTCCTGCGCGACGTGGAAGTCGCACGAAAACCAGGCTCCCTGCCCCTGATGATTGTCGAAGAATAACTGACCCTCGCCCGTCCAGAGATAGCCCTTTTGAACGTGGATCGCCCCACCCTCCATTTTCGCCGAGGCGGCCAGCTCTTTGCCCTCGGTGATTTGGTCCAATTCCGGTAGCTTGCGCTCCTGAGCACTCGGAAGCCTCGCAAATCGCTTGGGTTGCCCTTGCTGATACCAAAATGCGACGGATGCGAAATCGTCGTTGCGCTCCACGAATCCCCGATGCACGTCGGGGGCCAACTCATCCTCGCTGATCCAACCGGCGTCCTCGATTTCCACGCGCAGGGAGCGAGAAAAGCGGACGGCGTCCGGGATGTGCCAGCGATAGACGGTCGTCCGGTATCCGACCATGCCCCATTCCCCTTCCAAAATGGAAACGCCGAAATAGGGATAGGTCCCCGTTCCCATTCCCCAGGCATTCAGAGCATAATCTTCCGTTCCCGTGCCCTGAATGCTGGGGTGTTTTTCGCCGTCGATGTAGAACTTCTCGTCTCCCTCCCCGAACCACTCCGGGCTGCGTGAGCGGACGCTCAAGACCGTCCCCACGTATTGCCCACGGCCTTCCGCATCGAGAATGAGGTAATCCCTCCCGGACGCGGTGGGAAACTCTTGGCGGTATTGAGCGCAGAAGTACAACGTGTCTTCCGGCAGGCTTTCGAAACGGGTGAAATCGATCTGGTAGTAAAAGGCGTTCAATGGCTTGTCGCTCTCGTTGGTGATTTGGATGCGAGCGGATCGGAAAAAGGCCATCGGCCACCAGCAGTTGTATGCGTCTCCGCCCTCCACGGTGATCGGCGCCGAGTTGACGGCCGCTCTCTTGCCGAAGCCCGCCGCGAAGAAGTCGCCCACGGGTGCTTCCACGGCCGGTTCAGCGGCGCCGTCCCAAAACATTCGGAGGACCAATTCCGAGTGGTCGGCATTGCCGTCTTTTCCCAGCCAGCTTGGCTCGGGACCGGGAAACGTAAGCCATATGTGCTGAATGACGGCCGGGCCGGCGATTTCGGCAAGCACCAGCGTCTCACCCGGCCCAATGAAGCGATTGTCGAAATTGCTCGAGCGCTGCGGGGCCGCCGAAGAGATTCGGCCCGATCGCCCTGGAAGCGGCCGCAACAGCGACCAGAGAGGAAGCCCCGCCGCGAGATTCGGCGAGGACGCCGGCCCTGCGTTTAGCGCAAAGACCGCGGGCGAGTCCGGTGGAAACGCGGCTTCCTCGGCCAATGACACGGCGGCGAACGTAATCGCGATTACCGTCACCGCAGGAATCAAGGCAGCGTTCCACCGAAGCCGCCGAACAGAGAACGGCCTCGATGCATCCGAACCTAGTTTTGGGACTCGCATGGGTAAAGCCTTGCGCATGAGCGGGAATACGTAGGACATCCAGCGACCGATGGGGCGTCCCGCAAACCGCAATGATGACCGGGAGGCTCTCCACGTGATCGCCGCACCAGCCCAAACCTCCTCACGATGCCGACCCTTGCGTGAGGCGTCGGGTCTTCATCGCTTCGTACAAATTCGCCGGCCGGAGTCGTTCCGGCTCCACCGCTTCCAGCCATCGAGCCTTCAAGTCACTCGGTTCCGGAAGTTGCGGCACCACTTTGGCCGGGTCGACGATGCGGACGCCGATGATATTGATCGCATCCATTTGCCAGTTCGGCCAGGGGGCGGCTCGCTCGGACCTGATGTTCCAAAACGTGGCTCCGGCGCCGCTGTGATTGCCGCGATTGCCGCCTCCACTCGAGGCGAAGAGCCGTCGGCCGCTTCCCGCGTCGATATCCGTGAACAGGTTTTCGTACGACGCCCAGCGATGGTGATCCATACAGAGATCCACCGCTCTGCCTTGGGAAAACACGCAACCCACGGACGACTGCACGGTCAGATCGTGGATGAAACGCGTCTCGATGTCGAAGTCCTTGCACAGCAAATCGTTGCCTTGCAAGGAGATGCCATGATGTCCCGCGTAGCCTTGCGAGGAAAGACGCTCCGCATCCGCTTGCAGTCGAATTCCTTCCACCGTGCAAAAGAAACCGAATACGTACGGGCCGCTATCGGCATTCCGAATCGTCAAGTTTTTCAACCAGCAGTGAGCCGCGGATCGGGCGATCTCAATCGGATTGTAGCCGACCTCCAGAAAATGGCCCTGATAACGAGTCACGGGAAATTCGAAAGCGAGGTCTTCGATTCCGACATCCGTGACGGCGGGAACGAAGGGCGCAACGGTGGGCTGCCACTGAGCGCGGACATCGAATCGCAGGGGACGGTCCAGGAGGAGCGCGTTATCCTCCACCTTTCTCACTCGAAACACCTGAACCACGCGCCAGTTGTTCAACCCGGAAATGTCACCCGTTTGATCGCGGTACAAGTGTTTCACCAGCGATTTTTGCTCGTCGTCTTGAAGCGTCAGAATGATTTCGTCACCCGGCTTGAATGCCACCGTGGCCGGTGTAAGTCGATAACTGCCGCGTACCTCTTCGGAAATCACGCGGACGCCTCGACCCGGACTCAAGGCCCCGCGACCGATGGAGATCAATCCTCCGGCCCAGGACCAATTGCTGGTCGATTGGCCGCCGTCGGTCCGCGAAGGTCGCGGCTCGATTTCGACGCCGGGCTTGCGGAATTCCAACACGGTCTTGTCGGGGCCGGCCCCACGCAAAACGGTCCCGGAGGCTTCGATCCGAAAGAGATCGTGGAGTGCGTATCGCCCCGCGGGAATGAGGATCAGCTTGCCTTTTCCCGCCTCCAAGGCACGGCGAAAACTCTCCGTATCGTCCGTAACGCCGTCGCCCGCCGCGCCGAAGTCTTTAACGGAAATGCTTTCCCTTGGAATGCGATAAGGTTCTTCGCCCCGTCGATACCCTGCGAAGGAGAAGTCGGGCAGGCGGCTTCGGGAAGACCACAACTCGCCCTCGACACCCCACAATCGGGAAGTCACGGTGCCCTCTTCGGCGATGGCCGGGAGGCAAGTCGAACGACTCCCCGGCAAATTGACCAGAATCACCGCTGCTACCAAGATCGCAAGGTTACCAGGGTGAATCTCGGTACCCAAACGCTGCTGAATCGACATGATTCGCCTCCTCCTATGACGGTGGGCCGCTACTTCAAGGTCCTGATCCGAAAACGGTAGAGGACTCCCCCGGCGGCCTCCCACGCTGCCGCTCAAGGCTCTGCCATTGCGGTTGTGACACAAGTTTGATACGAAACAAGTTGTAATGCAACCTGGACGGGTTATTGGCACTGGAACTGGTACTGGACGATTTGTGGTCCGGATCGCGGGAAGACGCTAACCCGGCCCGTTTCCGGAACGCTGCGGCCGTCCGGCCACGGTTTGACAGGCACCGCCGATTGGGGTTGTTTCGAACGATGACTGATAAAGCACTGATTCTGGCCCGCGGATTGGGCACTCGAATGAGAAAAGACGATCAGTCCGTAGCTCTCAGCGAAGCGGAAGCCCGCGCGGCGGCGACGGGCGTCAAGGCGATGATCCCCATCGACCGTCCGTTCTTGGATTACGTACTGAGCGCCTTGGCGGACGCGGGCTACCGCAAAGTTTGCCTGGTGGTGGCTCCCGACCACGAGGTGATACGTCGCTACTACCGAGAGGAATCGCCGCCTCAAAGGCTGACGATCGACTTTGCCGTACAAGAGGTGCCGCGCGGAACCGCGGACGCCGTGGCCGCCGGCGAAGCGTTTGCCCACGGCGATGACATCCTGGTGGTGAACTCCGATAATTACTACCCGTTGGAGGCACTGCGGCAACTGCGACAGGTTTCGGGATCGGCGGTGGCGCTCTTCGAACAGGAGGCCATGCTCCGCGAGAGCAACATCGCTCCGGAAAGGATCAAGGCATTCGCCGTCGGATTGGCGGACGAGGATGGCAACTTGGTGCGAATTCTGGAAAAGCCCGATGAGAAGACGCTGGCGTCGCTGCCGCGCCCCCTCTGGCTGAGCATGAATTGCTGGCGGTTCTCTCCAGCCATCTTCGAGGCCTGTCGCAGAATTTCCCCTTCACCTCGCGGCGAGTATGAAATTACCGACGCCGTACAGTACTGCATGGATCGACTCGGCGTCCGATTCCAAATAGTGCGAGTGTCGCGCCCGGTGCTGGACATGACGAGTCGAGCCGATATCCCCGCGATTAAGGAGCGGTTGAAAGGCGTCCAAGTGCGACCTTGACAACCGGCGGCGGTTACGGCCGCAGTTCGCTCAGAAACTGCCCGATTCGCCGCTCTAGACCTACCCAGTCCGAGCCGAAGACGCCCGTGAATTCCGCCTCGCGATCGCGTTGGGGAATTCCGGCCGACGTCGCACCATCGTTGACGGCTCGCAGGTAAGCGACCAGCTTCGCCGGTTCACGTTCCGTAAAATAGAATACGGCCGCCCAAGCCTCCGCATAGGCCAAGGCCGGGTTTTCTCGAAAACCAGCATCGCTGCGGACCAGGTTGCGTAGCCATGGGGTCTGATTCCGCCCGGCGCGGGCCGACCTAAAGGCGGCCATTCTGGCGGAGTGAACGCGCCCGTGAGCGGATCGATATGGATCTCCCCCGAAAACGCCGGCGGATTCGAAGAGCGTGGCCAAACCCTCCGCCACCCAAAGCGGAGGCGGATTTACGCGATCGTGAAAGCCCACGTTGAACGCCCATTGGTGAAACCCTTCGTGAGCCAAGACATTGATGCCGCCGCGATCCTGCGAGCTGCCCGATCCAGCGTCCCACAACAAAATCCGATTGGACAGCCGGTCGTAGTATCCCAGCGTCCCCGGCCGCAGTTGCACTCCTTGTCGCGCAGCCGTCCGTTGGAAACTCTCCCAACTGGTACAGATCACGGCGGGGAGCAAGAGGTCGGGCTTTCGAAGCGGAAATCCTCGCGTCGCGAAATACCGTGTTGCCGAGCGGAACAGCTCCTCCAGCCGGTCTTTCCAGCCATCGGATATCTCCTGCGGGCTAATGATGAGGTAGTGGGTCGAGCTTGTCACGCTGAAGTCGCTGCCGAACTCTCGCAGCACTGCCGCTTTGAAGCTGGGAAAATCGAGGGCCTGAAAACGATCCGCTATCTTGCGAAAGTCGGAAGCCTTATCGCGATCGAGGTAGAGCAAGCGGCCATCGCGACACAGAACGCAAAGCGTGTTCTCCGACCAAGCCAAAGGCGTTCCCTGGATTCGTTCTCCCAAGTACGAAAAGTCCATCATCCACGCGGGCGGAGACTGAGCCGACAGCTCTCCGTCACTCGCCGACAGTAAAGCCAGGAACGCGCCAAATGCCCAGAATTTGGAGAGTGAGAGTCGGGACCATGTGCCAAGGAAACGCATTGCCGACACGTCTCCGTCTCTCCCCGTAGATCGAAGCGCCACGAACACCGCAAAATTCCGGACGCATGACGGCGTCTGCACGCGAACGCCCGCACCGCCGACTGACCGGCCCGCAGCCGGGAAATCGAAGGCCTTACGAAACGTGCCTGGGCGTTCTCCCAGCCCGGTGCAAGGCCGCGCAAACCAATTGCAGCATCCGCATTACAAGTGTAGCTCACGAGGCCGAATCATGATGTCGTTAGTGATGCTTGCGTATACGGTTCGCGGAGAAGGGAGCCGGACGCACCATCATCCTGGTGAACCGCGCGGATCATCGGTAAATTGAGGATGGTATCCGGTATACGTCCCGGAAACATGAGCGGAACACGAACGTATGCGATCGGTGTACTTGGACTATAACGCCACGCGGCCGATACACCCCGAGGTGTTGGACGCGATGACCGAAGCGTGGCGGAAGACGACCGGCAATCCGGCCTCGGGACATCAGCCGGGGCGAGCCGCAAGGGCCTTGTTGGAGGACGCCCGAGAAGGCATTTTGTCGCTTGTCGGAGCGGAGACCTCAGGAAAAGATCGGGACCGGTTGGTATTCACCAGTGGGGGTACTGAGGCAAACAACCTCGCCGTGCTGGGGATAGCTTGGGGAAGAACGAACGGATTGCCCGGCGAGTGTATTGTTTCGTCTCTGGAGCACCCCAGTGTTCTTCGGCCCGCGGAACACTTGCTGGACTTGGGGTGGCGACTGCACACCGTCCCCGCAACCGCAGAGGGCCTGATTCGGACGGAATGGCTGGCGGATACCGTTTCCCGGCGGACGGCCTTGGTAAGCGTCATGACGGTGAATCACGAGTTGGGCACGATTCAACCGATTCGGGAGCTGAGCCGAATTTGCGAACGAGCGGGCGTCCCTTTCCATACCGATGCCGTGCAGGCCGCCGGAAAGATCCCGCTGGAATTTCGCAGTTGGGGCGTTTCCGCCATGACCTTGGCCGCCCACAAACTCGGCGGCCCTGTGGGTATCGGTGCTTTGGTCCTGCGCGGGGAGACGCCGATCAGCCCCATCTTGTTCGGCGGTGAGCAACAGGGGGGGCTACGACCGGGCACGGAATGCCCCGTCCTGGCCCTGGGCATGTGGAAGGCGTTGCAAATGGCCGTTGCACGGCTGGAAGAAACCGTGAGACGCCTCAACGACTTACGGCAGTATTTCGAAGAGCGACTGAAGCAGACGATTCCGAACATCCGCATCCGCGGCGAATCGGCGCCACGAGTTTGCCAAACCGTCAGTGTGGGCATCCCGGGCGCTGACAATCAGGTACTTTTCACGGGCCTGGATCTGGCGGGAATCGCTTGTTCCATCGGCTCGGCTTGCACGAGCGGGTCGCCCGAGCCTTCTCCCACGCTCTTGGCAATCGGCGCCAGTCGAGAAGAAGTCCGCGGTTCCTTGCGATTCAGCTTAGGTCCGGATACGACCCGAGAAGAGCTGGATTACACCGTGGGCGTTTTGTCGCGATTGACCGCCGGTTTACGAGGAGTGACCGTCGCTCGCAACTCCTGAAATCGGACTTCTCGGGAATGGTCAACGATGCGGCATGGCCCGCGACGCAGTGACGGCGTTTTCAACGGACGGTGGAGAGACCGAGAGACAAGGCCTCGAAGTACAGCGATCGCCGCTTACCGCTTCGTGGAGAATAAAAGGCAGGCCGGTCGGGCGTGCAAAGAACCGGCAGCGAGGCAAATCTACCTTCGAGGCGCAACGCGATCGTATCGAAGGTTCGCGTTGCGAAAATGAGGCTGTCGGGACTCGAACCCGAGACCTACGGATTAAAAGTCCGTTGCTCTACCGACTGAGCTACAGCCCCGAAGTCTCCGCTGCACTGAGGAATCCCGACATCGGCCGCCGATCGGGGGAAATGTCCTGCGGCCCGTCGCCCTCAAAAACTCGACCGTTTAATGAAATCACCCGCCGGTCCAGCCCCGACGGGTGCCACCGAATCCACCGGCGAGACGCTTGTCCTCCCCGCCGACGGCGATAAAAAAAGTCTACCCGGTTCGCCCTCGATCGTCAATCGACCAGTGCTTTTCCTGCGGCGAAACATCAGTCTCCCATTGTGATTCATCCCCATGCCGTGGCATGCGGAAGGAACCCCGGGCCGCCGCAAAATGCGACGCAGGGCCGATCATTCGGGAAACAACCGCGTGGAGAGATACCGTTCTCCCAAATCCGGCAAGACCACGACGATGTTTTTGCCGGCATTCGCCGGTTGCTTAGCCAATTGCAAAGCCGCCCAGGCGGCGGCCCCGCAGCTAATCCCGCACATGAATCCTTCGGAGCGCGCAAGTCGGCGGGAGGTCTCGAGGGCGTCTTCGTCTTCGACTTGGATTACCTGATCGATAATCGATAGGTTCAGAACGTCGGGAATAAAGCCGGCGCCGATTCCCTGAATGAGATGCTTGCCGGGTTTGAGTTCTTGCCCGGCCAATTTTTGGGAGATTACCGGACTATTGGCCGGCTCGACGGCGACGACCTTGACGTCCGGTTTGCGCGACTTGAGAACCTCGCCCACTCCGGTAATCGTTCCGCCGGTACCGACGCCGGCCACGAAGATATCGACCTTGCCGCCTGTGTCGCGCCAGATTTCCTCCGCAGTCGTGCGCCGGTGGATTTCCGGGTTCGCCGGATTTTTAAACTGTTGCGGCATGTAAAAGTTCGGGTTTTCCTTCACGAGCTCTTCGGCCCGTCGCACCGCACCCGGCATCCCCTCGGCGGCCGGCGTGAGAACCAATTCCGCGCCAAAAGCCTTGAGCAACCGCCGCCGTTCGAGGCTCATGCTCTCCGGCATGGTTACCATCAACTTGTAACCGCGCGCGGCGCACACGAAGGCGAGGCCGATGCCCGTGTTACCGCTCGTCGGTTCGATGATGACGGTGCCCTCCTTAATCAAACCTTGGCGCTCCGCCGCGTCGATCATGGCACGCGCGATGCGGTCCTTGACGCTCCACAAAGGATTGAAGTTCTCGAGCTTGCCGAAAACATTGGCGACCGCCCCCTCGGTGATTCGGCGAAGCCGAACCAGGGGCGTATTTCCGATGCAGTGTGTGATCTCGTCAAAAATGCGACCGTTCGCAACAGGCGTCATCCCAAATTCTCCCAACGATCCGCTCAATGAAGGGCCTTACGGGCAGCTACCGACTCAAGCCGCTCCGACATCCGCGCCAACTTAGCATATACCTTACTAATATCATAATGTTAATCTTGATTCCGATTCGAGTCAAGACCAAACCTATCTCCTGGACGGGCAAAAACTCCAGATCAAAAACCCGGGCGGCGGCTACGGTTCCCCTTGCTGGACGGCCTTTCCAGCCGCAGCGAGAACGGCGGCCGCGTGACGCGCCAAATGCCCGCGGAGATCTTGAGTATACGCCCGCAGGACTTGCTCCCCGATCCCACCGTAATCGCCGCAACGGAATAGCGCCCGTGCCAGCGACAATTCCACAATCGAATCGCGGCGAGCCTTAACTTGATTGGTGCCGCCCGGGCTGGATTGGTCAAAGCGGATCGCGTCTTGCACCGTGCGATGGACATAGCCGGTCATACCCGGCGTCGTCAGCAACTCAGCCAGGGGTTGGGCGGCCTGCGGATCACCGATCATCTCCAGCGCCAACGCCGTCGCGCGATGGTGACTGAACTCCGAATCCGGTTTGAGGAGACGGAGTTTTTCGAGAATCGCGGGGAGGGCTCGGCGATCGCGAGTCCTGCCCAGGGCCACGATCAACTGATCCAGGCGACTGAGTGCGCTGCCGAACTGACCCATGCCGACGTAATTCCAACCTTGATCCCAAGCGTTGTAACTCCTCACGGCGGAGATTAACGTCTCCAAGCCGGCATTGTCGCCCAGCACGGCAAGAGCGTGGGCGTAAATCAGCCGATGTTCCGGCAGCTCCGCCGCCTGATATGCCTCGCGGAGCATCGGCCGGGCGACTTCAGGGTACGCCAAGATGACCGCCGCGTCGCGGTAGTCAGTCTTGAGGTTCTCAACGGCCTCCTGAATCCTGGAAGCCGGCAAGGGGGGCATTTCGTCTTCTGCAAGAACGGTCTCGGGAAGATTCCCGATCTTCACCAGGAACCGTTGTAGTTCGCGCACATCCAGCCCGCGAACGTCGATGTCGCGTTGTGCCAACCATGCCGCAGCCGTCCCCGCCGCAAACCCTTGGTTCTGAATATCGGCCTGCATGCGGATCAGCGGGATGGCGTCGCGATGGGCACTGATTCCCAAACCGGTCACAAGGATCCCTTCCAAGCCCTTGGGGATCAGACAGCGATATGGTATTCGCACATAATAGCCGCGTTTCTCCGGATGCTCCAGCTCCAGATAGGGGTCCACGGTGAACCCGTGGGTGTCGAAATTGCTGTACGCGATGCAAATCGTGTCGGAATAGGTACGTTCCAGCATCTGATCGAGAATCGTCATGGTGAATTCACCGACGATTCGCCGCCGCTCCCGGCTGTCGAGCAAACGCCCCTGATCGAAGGCGTCGCGGTATTTCTTCTTGGCGTAAACGAAGACATGCCAAATGTCCAGGACGTCCGTGTCATCCGTGATCGTGAAGTCGGTATTTGTGTAACTGCTTCCGAGATTGCGCGGAGGAAGGCCGGTCCCTTGAACGGCCGGCTCGCTGTCGTCGGTGTACATCGTTTGGGCACCGGCCGCGGCTGCTATGTCGGCATTCCCGGTAGAATCGATAACGACGTCGGCCAGAACCACCCCGCGGCCGAAGGGCGTGACGACCACGACGCCGCGGACTGTGCCGGAATCAACGACGGCCCCGCTTCCGAGGCAGTTCATCCAGATATCGGCGCCGGCCTTCAATAACTCGCTGCGCCACCACTCGGATTTCTGTTCGATCACCCAAGCAGCGGCGCCTTGATTGACCTCGGCCGTAAAGCCGATGCGATTGCCCCAGTAATAGGAAGAGATGGCCCCGGCGGTTCCGACGCCGCCCAAGGTGGCCAGGTACTCGATGACGAGTGTCTTGGCCCCTTGGCGTGCCGCACCGATTCCCGCCGCTGCTCCGCCGGTACCGCCGCCGACCACAACAACGTCGTACCGCCCAAGGATGGGCAAGCTGGAGCGTTCTTGCATCACGGTCGGCCACTTCAGAAAGGGACGAACGCCGGAGAGAAGCTCGCCGACGTCATACGGAGCACTATCGTCGGCGGCATGAGCAACCACTCGCGGGAATTGGATCGCCTCGCGCTGCGCGGCTTCCCTCGCCGCCTCCCTGCCGAGTCGCTCTCCCATCGCCATGAGATTGCCCGGCCGGAGCAAAGCCGCCGCCTGTTCGCGCGAAACGGAGGCACACCCGCCGAGGACCCACAGCCCGCTTTCTCCCTTCGCTCGAAAGCAGGCGAGGGGAATTGCGTCCGCCCCGGTCCAAGGTCCGCTACCGGTCGCCTCTCCTTGCATCGCGTCCGGTGGAACCTCGAACAACACGTCGGAAACGAACTGTTGTTCGGGGTGATAAACCAGGCTGCGGGCTGTTTGATCGGCCTTGGCCCAAGATGCCCAATGGTCGTCTTTCATCGGCAAATCGAACGTATACTCGATCACCGGAAATACGCCGCTCGAGGTCTTGGCCCGGTTGGGAAACGGACCGACGAAAGGAGGGTCGATCACGCGAGACGAGACGTTCGGGGCTTCGACAACATCACCTCCGATGACGACCTTTGTGAAACGATGGATGCCCTTGGGATACGGTGAGAAGGGGATGCCTGCCAGCCGTGCGACTACCGCACGATCCGTCGCATCGATGACGGTTTTGGCCGTCACGGCCTGTCGCCCGGCGCGATTGGCAATCACCACTCCCGCGATCTTGCCTTCCGCATCTCGAAGGACATCCGTCGGATAGGAGCCGTAGAGGAAAGAAACGCCGGCCTCCAGCAAGGCGTCGTCCAGCACCTCCTTCACATGCATCGGCCGGGGCGAGGGAAAGGCCGCTCGGAGCCGATCCACGTCTTCCTGCCGCGGGGGCCCGATGATCTCGATCTCGCCTAACAGAATCCGTTCGCAATCATCCGCTTTCTTGATTTGCAATTTGATGCGGCGGGCCTTCCGGCCCTCGATCGCGGCTTCGATGACATACGGAAGATCATTTCCGATCACGGCCGTCGCAGCCGGCTCCGCCCACTGCGGGGGTGCCCATGAGCCGTCTTCGTTTTCCAGACTGTACGAGAACCCGGCGACCTTAAAAGCGGAAGCAGGATCGCTGCTGACGCGACCGAAGGCCACCACGCGGATGCCGTGAATCTCTTGGGCCGCATCCAGTTCCACGAGGATCGACACGTCGCCATTGTATTGCACGCTCTGGCTCGGCGCATCGCTGCACAGCCCGTCGCAAAGCCGCCTGGGCGGGTCGGTATCGGCGTGTTTGGGGTCCGCGGGTAGATCGGCCGTGTATTGAAAGTCGTAACGGTCTGCGTGAATCAGAGAGTCGCGGCGCAGCGGGTCATCGAAAACTCGTCGGGCCAACGGTGTGGTGAGTTCCTCGCCCGGTTCCAGCCACAGTCGCAAAGTAGCGGTCATGTCATCGCCGAGATACGGTTGCGGAGCGGCTAAAAATACCTTGGCTCCCGACTGTGCCGCCTGGACGGCCGCGGCTACCGCTCCCGTGCTCCCTCCCACCACCAGGACGTCGACCTCCTGAGCCACGGGAATCCGTCGCGCCGACTGATTTACGGATTCGGACGCCGGGCCGGATTGGGCCGACGAAAACGCAATCGCGGCGGCCGCGACCGCTGGCCAGAGACGCAACGCGGACGATAACATGCGGGACATGTTCTTCTACTCCGATTGATTACGCCGGTCGAAAGCCGTGCACGGCCCATGATGATGCCAAGTGACACGCAGGCCGGAGCACAAGGTACTCCGTGTTGACCGCCCGCGGGTCGCACCGCTGTTTCGCCGCCTATGATATCAGCGCGAGGCGGCAACATCCACCACCGCGAAATGCGACACGGGGCGAGATTCCGAGGTCGGCCTCCAAGGCGTGCCACGGTGCAGGCTCAACCCGGATAGATCGGGATCGTCAGCAAAGACGTACCTTAACCATAGGCGGCCAGCCCGAAAAAGAGCCGCCGTTTGAGGAATCGGTAGATACGGCTCTCCTCCGGAATCTCGCTTTCCGGAGTGGAGTGGCTGGGGCATGGCCGTGACGCCCGTAGCTCGCAGACCAAGTTCCTGCCGCTGGTGTCTCGCCCTTGCGAGGATTCAAGAAAATCGGCCAGTTCCCCGGGGCGTTCCAAAATCACGCATCCGCGAGTCTTTTGGGACGCGAATTCTTGGAAGTCGCGCAGAAACCGACTTCCATTGATGGTCGCGAAGACATCGCTCCGCGGTTCGATGAAATCGGCTGCGTACGATAGAGGAGGACACGGTTCGACGCCGCCGGAGGGGCCGATGTGAAAACCCAAACCTAGCGCAGCGGGACAGATCGCTTTGCCTTCGGCATCCCAGTACGTATCGATAATGACAATCGGATGGCGGCGCCGCAGTTCCAGGAGTCGTTTGCGAAAACGGCCGAACATGGCGGCACTCAACGCCAATTCCGGGGCCGAATCCGGACCGACCGGTCGATAACCGTAGTACCACAAATACGCCGCGCCGAGGCGGCAGATGAAACGAACATACGCGTCGCCGAGAACTTCTTCGCAGTTCTGAGCCGTGACGGTCGTGGCCACGCCGAATAAAATGCCCGCACGCCGCAGCCGCTGCATGCCTTCCACAACTTGTGCAAAAACGCCTTCGCCCCGCCGGGCATCGTTGTTGGCCTCGCCTCCGTCCAGGCTCACCAGAATCGTCACGTTCCCCAGTTCGCGGATTCGCCGTACCGCGTCGTCATCCAAGAACAATCCGTTGGTGATCACCTGGAAATAGCAGTCGCGGTGCCGCTCCGGAATGCGCCACAGATCGGGATAAAGAAACGGTTCACCGCCCAGCAACGTAAAGAATCGGCATCCCTGCTGCTTAGCAGAATCGATAATCCGCATGACCGTGTCGAAGGGCAGCGTCCGGGGTACTCCCGGGTAATCGACCCAGCAACCGCGACAACGCAGATTGCAGGCATCCGTTAGCGACAAGAACCAGAAGGGTGGAAAGAGTTCCCCGTTTTTCAATCGCTTGCGATACGCCCGCATCGTAGCGAGGGAAGGACGTACCCAAAGCCACGCCGCTTTCCATAACAAGCGGGGTGACACGTGCCTCAGTAATCGAATCGGGTAATATAACAGCATAAACCTTTCCGCTCGACGCCGGCGTCGCTCCCCGCCGATCTCTCTCTCGGCCGGCACTATCCCAGCTCCGCGCACGCACAGTGCCGACAATGATCTCATGGATTATACTCATGTTTCACGATCTCCATCAGCGACGGACGTGGAAATATGCCGGATGAGCGGGAACTTCGCGAGATCTGGGCCGGATTGGCCCACGAATTGTTCGAACTGCGAGGCTCCGGCGGCCATTGGCGGGGTGAACTGGCCCCCTCACCCTTGGCAACGGCAACGGCCGTCAGCGCGCTGTGCGTGCTCCTGAATGGTTCCGAAGATGCTCTCAGCCCGACCAAACGGGAGGTGATCCGCGCCTCCATCGTTCGCGGGACGGCCTATCTCTTAAGCACGCAAAATAGCGACGGCGGTTGGGGTGATACCGATCGCTCGCGCTCGAACATCGCGACGGCTTATCTAACACAGGCCGCCCTCCTCTTGGCCAAGTCGTATGTCCACGAATTGCAGGGGATCGACCGCGCGTTGCCGGCCCTGGAGGCTTACATCCGTCGGCAAGGGGAGCTGGAAGGACTTCGCGCCCGCTATGGTACCGACAGAACGTTCGTCGCGCCCATTGCAACGAACTTGGCTCTGGCGGGTTTGATCGATTGGCGCGAAGTACCGGCCTTGCCCTTTGAATTGGCGGCGTTTCCGCAAGGCATGTATCGTTTTCTGCGCTTGCCGGTGGTAAGTTACGCGATTCCGGCTCTGGTCGCCGTGGGGCAGGTCCGCTTTCACTTCGCTCCGACAGGTGTGTTTCCTTGGCGCATGGTACGTCGAGCCGTGCGCAATATCACGCTTACAGTCGTGCGAAAAATGCTCCCGGAAAGCGGCGGCTTCCTGGAGGCTGTGCCGCTCACCGCCTTCGTCGTTATGTCCCTTTGCGGTATGCGCAGGACGAAAGATGACGTTGTAACCCGGGGAGTCGCATTCCTGCTCCGCCTGCAACGGAATTGCGGGGCCTGGCCCGTCGATTCCGATCTCGCCGTCTGGACGACCACCTTGGCCGCAAACGCGTTGCGTGTTTCCGGCGTTAGCCAAGTCTCCCGGCTCGTATCTTTGGACTGGTTGCTCGCATCCCAACATCGTGAACGCCACCCTTTCACGGGGGCGGCGCCGGGCGGTTGGGCGTGGACCGACCTGCCGGGCGGCGTGCCGGATGCCGACGACACTTCCGGGGCCCTGTTGGCCTTGGCCGGCATGCGGCATGAGGCATCACACGCCCAGCGCTCGAGGATATTCCAAGCGGCAAGCCAGGGCCTGCAATGGCTTCTCGCACTGCAAAACAGCGACGGCGGTTGGCCCACCTTCTGCCGCGGTTGGGGCCGATTGCCCTTTGATCGCAGCGGCGTCGATCTGACGGCCCACGCGATTCGGGCTTTGACGGCGTGGAAGAAAACCGTCCCTCACGGTGATATTGCGGCCGCTGCCGTCGAGCCTGATTGCAGATCGAAAATTCACCAAATGCATCGAGCCATGGATCGGGCGATTGCGGCGGGCTTGGCCTTTTTACGAAGGAGGCAGCGAGACGACGGTTCCTGGTTGCCTTTGTGGTTCGGAAATGAATGGGCGAATCATGAGGAGAATCCCATCTACGGCACCGCACGGACCATTTTGGCCTTCATCGATGCCGGCTTGAGGACGGATCCGTGCGTCGTGCGCGCTGTGGATTGGCTCAAGCAGCGTCAAGCTCCGGATGGGGAATGGCACGCCTTCCACGATTTCCCGATCAGCGCACAGGATCACGATGTGCCTCCCTGCAACGGGATCGAAGAAACGGCTTTGGCGTTATCCGCTCTTTCCGAGTTTTGCGACGGGCCGGACGAATCGCGTACCTATGCCCGCGGGCTGGCGGCTTTGGCGGCGGCCGTACGAGAGGGGAGGCATCGCACGGCTTCGCCGATCGGTTTGTATTTCGCCCGCCTGTGGTATTATGAACGGATGTATCCGATCGTCTTCGCCCTGGAGGCGGTGGGTCGCGCACTCCGCCGCCTGGGAATACCGCCGCCGCACCTCGATCCCTATCCTGGCAGCGACTCGTCGGATTGATCCGAATTAGGAGACGAGCGGATTTGCACCGATTAACAACTTCATGCCCGTCCAGCCTAAGTGGAATCCACCGTGAACGACTCGCCCCAACGCATTCCAAAGCCCTCGCGCAGCGATCAAGGACAGGCGCTCGGGCTGGCGGCCTACTCGGGTCTCAAGCAAATCCCCAGGGAGCGATCCATCAGGGACCGAATCCGGCAAGAGGCGGAAGCACGAGCAGCAGGGGTTGAGCAACAGAAACATATCGGCAGGCCGCTCATCGAGCGGTTGGCGCGGGAATTGCTGCGCGATTTGGGGCTGGGTTACGAGTACTTGGGCTGGACCATGGTGGCTGTGGGCTCGGCCTTATGGCGTCCGCAAGTCATGAGAACGCCGTACGATCGGCGACTCTTGCTCCTGCCGCATTGCATGCGGGCCGCGGAAACCTGCCCTGCGGAATACACGCCGGACGGCCTGACCTGCGTCAATTGCGGCGGTTGCCGCTTGGGCTATCTCCGAACGCAGGCCGAATCACTCGGGTATCAGATCATGATCGCCGAAGGCTCACCCGTGGTCATGAAGTGGATACTGTCGGGTCGCGCCGAGGCCGTCTTGGGAGTGGCTTGTCTAAACGCCTTGGAGCGATCGTTGGAAAAAATTCTCATGGCAGGCGTGCCTTCCTTGGCCGTACCGCTGTTGATGGATTCGTGTCACGACACGACCGGCGAAGAAGATTGCATTCTGGAGATGATCCGTACGCCGTACGTGCCGGGAACCACGGTGCGGCGGAGTTATCTTCCGCTGATGCGGGCGGCAACGTCTCTCTTCGAAGCGACGGAACTGGAAGCCCTGGCCCCGCGTCTCTTCCCCGGCGGTTCGCCCGCGCCCCAACACGACGGCGATTTTGTACTGAGCAACGCCGTGGAAGTGACGGAAGCCATCGCGTATGAGTTTTTGATCGGCGGGGGGAAATACTATCGACCGTTCCTTACGCTCGCGGCCTACGACGCCGTCTTGGGCGGTCCTCGAGCGCGGGCTGATCACCATCTCGCGCCACCGCTACCGCGCCCGGTCAAACAAGCGGCACTGGCCGTCGAGGTCTTCCATAAAGCGTCCCTGATCCACGACGACATCGAGGACGGCGATCCGTACCGTTACGGACGTCCTACACTCCACTCCCAGTGGGGAGTGCCTTTAGCGCTCAACGTGGGAGATTTTTTAGTGGGGTTGGGCTACCGTCTCTTGGCCGACTTGCGATCATGCACCGATGACCGACTCGCCGCGGACTTGACGCAACGCTTTTCCGCGGCTCACTTACGGCTCTCCGCCGGACAGGGTGCCGAGCTGTGGTTGCAAAGGCATGCCGGCGAACGCATTGCCGTCCCCGATATCTTGCGGGTTTATGCCCTGAAGACGGCACCGGCTTTCGAGGTGGCCGTATCGGCCGGGGTCAAGTTGGCGGGAGGGGATGACTCCTTGAATGAGCCGCTTCACCGTTTCGCCCGATATTTGGGAATCGCCTTCCAAATTCAGAACGATCTCGACGATTGGGCGTGGCAGAAAGAAAACAAGCAACGAATCGGGGGGGACTTGCTGGCGGGGCGTCCTACGGTAATCCAAGCCATGGCATCCCACGTCATGAATCGCTCTTGGTCGGGATTTATCTCGGAGATCGGTGAGGATTGCGTCGGGCGAGAGACCCTCTGGGTTCAACGCGTGCGAACACGATTGGAGGAGGCCGGAGTCTTTACCCACGTGCGTCGATTGATGGCCCGAAACGTCGACCGTGCTCGGGAAGAGGCTGAAAGAGTTTCCGTCCCCGAATTGACATATCTGTTGACCTATCTCACCGACTCCCTTTTCGCTCATCTTCGTCCCCATGAGGAAATCGCGCCCGCTGATAAGTCGTGAACCCGCTCCGCGACGTGCTGCTTTTTGCGGGTGAGGACGCGCGGACGCACCCCGAGTCGGCTTCGATTTATACCGGGAAATGGAAGGCTGGTCCCGCCTTCTCCTTCCTGCGGAGTTCGAGGGGATCGAATCGGGCCGGATGTACGGTGGGCCTCAGGGACGACTGAGGGAAAGGAGTACTCGACACATGTCGTTCGCCGTGGAGTTTGCCGTACGATTGATGGCGGCCGCGCCTCGGATTCCCCAGGAACGCAAAGCGAAGCACGCGGCGTGGTTACTCACCCAGCGGGCGGAAGGAGGCGGATTCCGGGGCCGAAGCGACCTGCCCGATCTCTACTACACGGCTTTCGGCGTCCGATGTGCCTTGCTGCTGGATTGCCTCGACGCCGGCCTCCTGACCGACATGCTACCGTACTTGCGGCGGCAGTCTCGCAGCTCCCTCGCGACGGTCGACTTGGCGTCCTACCTCACAGTCGCATTCACGGCGGAGTTCTTCGCGGGTGTTTCCATCGACGATCGGTCGCCGGAAGAACGTAAGGAGTGGGTGGCGACCCTCCTCATGCCGTATCGTCGCTCGGACGGCGGCTGGGCCAAATCAACGAACTCGGGACTCAGCAGCACCTACCACACCTTCCTGGCCCTGGGATGCCTCGAATTGGCGGACCTTGCGGTTCCCGAACCGCAGCGGGTAGCCGATATGATCCGGCAACGACAGGCGTCAGACGGGGGCTTCGTCGATCTGCCGGTCTTACGAGAAAGCGGTACGAATACCACCGCGGCAGCCTTGGCCGTCTTATACGACCTCGATGCGCTGAACGATCCGACTCGCCAACGAGCGTGCGACTTTTTGCGCACCATGCAACGACGCGACGGCGGATTCGCCGCCGCTGCCCGGGCGCCTTGCTCCGATCTCCTCAGCACCTTCACCGCCGTCGTCAGTCTGGATCTTTTGGACGCCCTCGAAGAATCCACGGCAGAGGCCGCACTACGGTATGTTTTCGAGCTGGAACACCCGGAGGGCGGATTCCGCGGTGTAACGCTGGACGATCAACGAGACGCGGAATACACCTTCTACGGCCTGGCGGCAACGGCATGGCTGGGCGAATGAGTTTTCCAATAGCCGAGCCTGGATTCGCATGGTTTCCGGAAGTTACGACCTAAAGGAAATTTGCGACGATAACGGAAAATCTTTGGCCATGCCGGCGGCCATATTGGCGACGCGAATGACTCCGAAGGTGTCCGACCTAGCTTCCTTGGTGGAAATAATTCGGGCACCGCCCTCGGAGGAACGCGAGCAATTGCGGCGACCGTTCGGCGAGGACCGCTTATGATGGTCTTTTGATGCGTTAAGGCCGAAACGAAGCCGCTCTGCGGCAAATCCTAACGCTCTGAGTTATTTCGAGATTCGCCATGCGAAGCAATGGATGGCGGGGATTGGAGTTCGGCGAGTCGTGTTTTTACCCGGCTCCTGTCTTTTCTCTCGTTGCGGATACCTACCGCACCAGAGGATGCAGCAGGGCTTCGCTCACTTGGCGGCCATTGTTGGGCCAGTCATTAATGGGCTTCGGTCGTTTGCCGGTGGTGGGCTGCGGCAATCGCTTGGATATACTCAATCCATGCAGCCACCGCGTGAGAGAGAAAGCCTCCCGTTAGGTTGGTGGCCGGGCTTGCTCGGAGATTGTAGAAGTCCCGAACCAAAGCTTCACCGGCCGCGGGCAGCGACTTTCACCTCGGCGAGAGGGACCATCTCCACAGTTCCCTACCCTCGACGCGCTCACTTGCCGGTGTCGGATTTCCGCCGCCTGGGTGCCGGAGCAGACGCAGTTTGGCGTGTGGCCAGTTTGATGATGCAAGCCTCAACATCCTCCCCTGGGAAAACTAGCCGGTTCCCTTCGGAAAACCGGCCGCCCGGCGATTGGGTCAGCAACCGCGTAGGCCACACCGTAACATCACCGCCGGCGGACTTCAACACGAACCACCGCTCACAGCGGGAGCCAGCCGGCTCCGACGGTAAGCGTGGTGTTCACCGGTGGGGAGACTTCGTCGATCCGGTCCTCGCCGCCCGTACTGTCTCGAAGCTTGACCGTCTCGAAAAGCTCGACCTGATGCGTCAACACCCGCGTCCCGGAGCCGGGAACCCAGCGATAGAGACGAATAATATCCCCCACCACTTCGGCCAGGTCGTCACCGGGCGTATCCCACAAGGCAGCCTTGTCCGTACCAAGGGAAGGCGTGCTCCCTTCTCCCGCTTGGGCATAGACCTTGTCGAAATAGCGGGCGGTGATACGGTACCGCCCGCCGCTCGTGAGCTGGTCGAACATCTCGCTCTTCGTGGCTTTGCCCTGAAACTCATCCTTCAGCAGCGAATCGTGAAACCACGCCCGGTCGGTGCCCCCCGAAGAAGCATCCGCCCGGATGAACGCGACGTCGCGGAGCTCCACATCAAACCCCGGCCCCTGGAAACGTGTGCGTCCCCACTCCGCCACCAATCGATCGTCCGCGGGTGAACCGTACAGAACCCCCTGGTCGTTCTCGCCGGTGGCAAAGACTACGACCTCCTCCACGAATTTGACACGCTGATACAGGGTGCCTGGCACGATCATCTTGGCATGGTTGTACTGCGGCTCGGACTTGAACTTCACGGCCAATTCCCCGCTCTCGTCCAGGCGACGGTCGTAGAACTCGGCCCTGTCGTTTCCTCCCGCCGTGGCATAAAAGTGAACTTCCTCCGTATCCTGCCAACTGGACGGCCCGAGGACTCCGCCGCTGTCCCATTTTCCCGCACTGCGATACATCCAGATGTTATCGTTCATCGGACCGTCGCGGACGACGAGCACATCCCAGCCCGACCCGCCCTCGAAACGGAGAAAGGTGATAACGCCGGGGCCGGGCACGTCATAAACCACCCCGTTGATGTCCACCACTGCGGTGGCGGCGTTCACCTGGAAGACATCATTTCCTGTGGTACCGAAGATGATCGCGCCTCCCCCGCTTTCGGATATCAGGTTCGCAATCCGTAAGTCGAAGTCGGCGGCATTGCCCTGTAGGTAAAGGAAGTATTCCGTGCCACCCTCGATATCGCTATCCAGTCGTGCTTGGCCGCCGGGCGTGGAAAAGCTTGCCACCGGCACGGCGCCGGGATCACTCAGCGGGTTCGTGTCGTAAACCTGGCCGCTCAAGGTTTCCCCGGCCCCAACACCCAAAGCCTCCACGGTCAGGACGCCGTCCCGCACAGGGACCAACCGGAAAAGGCGCTCCCCGACGGTCCCCATCGTTAAATCCGGTAACACCCGGAAGTCGATTGTTCCCAAGTCCTCCACGGGCACCAACGCCCCTAGACGAAGTTTCGCCACGAAGGCGTCGTAGCCGCCGTTCTGCGTCCTGTCAAAGGCACTAGGCGTCGTGGGAAAGTTGGTGGACCATGTGGATCCCGCCACGTACGCATTCCCGATGGCGTTCACGGTAATGGCGTAGCCGAAATCATCGGAGTCGCCCCCCAGAAAGGTCGAATAAACCAGGACGGTTCCCTCCGGGTCGAGTTTCGCCACGAAGACGTCGTCATAGCCGTTCTGCGTCGTGTCGAAGGCCCCAGTGGTCGTGGGAAAGTCGCCGGACGATGTGTAGCCCGTCACGAACGCATTGCCGAAGGCATCCACAGCCATGGCGCGGCCATAATCATAGTTACTACCGCCGAGAAATGTGGAGTACAGTAAGCTCCCGTCCGGAGCAAATTTCGCCACAAAGACGTCCGTCTCGCCGTTCTGCGTCCTGTCGAAGGCCCCAAGCGTTGTGGGAAAGTTGGTGGACCGTGTGTAGCCCGCCACGAGGGCATTGCCGAAGGCATCCACGGCCATGGCGTAGCCCTCATCGTCGTTGCTACCGCCGAGAAATGTCGAGTAAACTAAACTTCCGTCCGGAGCAAACTTTGCCACGAAGACGTCGCTGCCGCCGTTCTGCGTCGTGTCGAAGGCACCAAGTGTCGTGGGAAAGTCAGCGGACCATGTGACACCCGTCACGTAAACGTTCCCGGAGGCATCCACGGCCATGGCGTAGCCGAAATCATGGTCGCCGCCCCCCAAGTAGGTCGAGTAATCCAGGGCGGTTCCCACTGGGTTCAGTTTTGCCACAAAGACGTCGGAGCCGCCGTTTTGCGTCGTGTCGAAGGCCCCAGGCGTCGTGGGAAATTCGCCGGACGATGTGTAGCCCGTCACGAAGGCATTGCCGAAGGCATCCACGGCCATGGCGCGGCCATAATCATAGTTACTACCGCCGAGAAATGTGGAGTAAAGCAAGTTCCCGTCCGCTGCCAATTTCGCCACAAAGACGTCGTCCATGCCGTTATGCGTCGTGTCAAAAGCCCCGGCCGTCGCGGGAAAGTCACCGGACCGTGTGTCGCCCGTCACGTACACATTCCCGAAGGCATCCAAGGTAATGGCGCGGCCATAATCATAGTTGCTACCGCCGAGAAATGTGGAGTACAGTAAGCTCCCGTCCGGAGCGAACTTTGCCACCAAGACGTCTGTCCCGCCGTTATGCGTGGTGTCCAAGGCCCCAGGTGTTGTGGGAAAGTCGCTGGACCGTGTTTCGCCCGTCACGTACAAATTTCCGAAGGCGTCCATAGCAATGCCGCGGGCGTAGTCGAAGTTGCTGCCCCCCAGGTATGTGCTCCACACCAGGTCCGGGTCAATCACCAGGGGTCGGCTCGGATCATACGAGCCCGTCAGCTCAAACGCATACGTAAAGGCATCCACCAGGACATACCGCCCCGAGACCTCCAACCGCTCCCCATCGATCTCCTGATAGATGTACGGTGCCCCATCCACCACCTCACCCCACCCGTCTCCCAGGCCGACAATCAGCGAACCGTCTTCAGCCACCGCCAAACCGGCAATCCCCTCGTAGCGGACCTGGATCGACCGATAGTCCGCCCCCGCCGCCACATGAAACTCGTACTTCAGCCGGCTCCGTTGCCCCCAAGTGTATAGATCAATCCCCTCGTACAACCCTTCGTAGGTCACCACTTCGTAGCCAGGCACCTCGGAACGCCACTGCTCCGCGGGACCCACAAAGTAATTGAAAACCGTCTCGGCACGCTGCCGCCCTACCGGTATTGTCTCCCGAGCGCCCACAAACTGGGCCGAAAAGGCGAGCACCTCCGTCGCCGGAGCTTCCGCAGCAAAGCCTTCCCTTGCCCCAGGCAAATCTTCCGGCCCAGCACCGTTGGAACCGGCTTCCTGCCGAAAGACCGCAAACACCGGCCCGTGATCGGTCAGTGCGACATGCACCCCGTCCCCCTCATGGACATACCGCACCGAGGCATCCGCCCACTGTCCCTGGTTCTCGACAAACAGCGCGGGCATCACGCTGAAGAGCTCAAGTTGCGAGGGCCCCACAGAGAGGAGGCAGCGGTCTTCCAGGAGTTCGCACCGGAGCCGGCGTATCTCAATCCCCCAGCGGTGCAAGCGGGGGACGTCGCGGATTCTTTGCATCGTTGCCCGGGTGGATGAATTGCGCATCGTACCAGCTCCTTACAAAGAGACCCGTCTTTGCCCTGGCGCCGGCTCAAAAGCGCAATCTCGAGTTCCTACCCAATTCCCGGAGCAAAGGAGGACACTTGCAATCTAGCCACAAAACCCCGCCTATCAATAACCCGTCTTAGGGGAGTTGCTCTTTGTCAGTTGTATCCACTTCGGCGCGTGGAAGGGGCAGCAAATTAAGTGACCGAGAGACGATGGTCGGTTGGTGAAGACGGAGAACAAGCTTATCTTGGAGGGAACCGGAAAGTCGCCTAAACCGTCCGGGAAACCTGGAATGCTCTGATTGGGGGCAGCCGAACGGAGAAACAACTCACAACGCCGCAGATAAGTCTTCAGCCCTGGGATTGAATCGAGAATTGCCCTCTTTGGAACCGCGGGGCCGCAGAAGAGCGGCTAGATTGGCTGTGGCGGCGTGTGACCGCAAGGGCCAGAGGGCAGTGAAAGCTGGTGTTCCGGCGGTTTTGCACGGCTTACGCAGGCCCAAGGAGGCCGGCGTGGTTGTGCACATGCTGGTCCGCTCGGTGTCCGGCCCACGAAGACTGTAACGCGAGCCTATCGGTCGGGGTCGGCGACGACGGCCGGATCCTGCTTCACTGTCGCGCCGGGGTGTTCGGCGGAAGGCATCCTTGCCGCCTTGGGGTTGCAGTTAAGTGACCTTTTCCCCGACGAACCCTTGCGACGGCGCGATCACCGCCCCAAGTAGGCTTTCATCCTGCGACCGTCGCAAGCGCAGCCCGATTTTACCCGGCACGTCGAAGCCTGTCGGCTTCCCCCGGGCAATCCCCGACTGCACACCCCTGCCCGCGGCCTAAGGGTTTCGCCCGAAAGCTTGTTCCGACTACGGACCGGCTGGGACCTCGCCCGCCTAGTCGAATCACGGCAAAGCGCGCCCCTTGGCGACATGCTGAAACGTTATTTTGCGGCCCGCTTAGACGTCAAATCGGCGCCCCGCATCATGTGGATGCCAGCCGGCGCTGACATGCCCGTGTTTTTCGGCGGCGATTACAGGCTTGCAAACATAGACCGAGACTCTGCCGAGGCGTTTAAGAACCACCTTATTAACCGCCATTTGGCGCCATCAACAATAGGCCGTCGTCTATAACGGGCGCGGCAGTTCTTTCTTGTGGGATGTCAATAATGGAATAATCGAAACACACCCCTTTGCCAAGGTCAAACACACGGCAGGTAATCCTTTGGAGCGGTGACGCTATGTCACGCTGAAAGAGGCACAAAGACTGATCGAAGCGGCCTCCAATTGGCTTCGGCGAACGATCATTGCCCTGTATGTGCAGCGAGCAGGCTTGGAGCCCTGGCCTCGGCTGTTCCACAGCTTCAGGGCGTCGCACGAAACCGACCTGGCAAGCCGGTTTCCGATCGCCACGATATGCAAGTGGATTGGTAACACGGTGGCGATTGCGGCGAAGCATTACGTTGAACCCCTCGATGAGCATTTTCACGAACTGCGGCCTTAGCCATACCAGCGGCCATGTACACGCCGGAAACCATCCGGAACGAAGAGTAGCCCCAATCGTGAAATCCCAGTTTTTGCCGCGTTTTGCACTATGGTGCAACCTGGTGCAAACACCCCAATAGCCGAGGCGGGGTTCGAACCCGCACGGGGATTACTCCCCACAGGATTTTAAGTCCTGTGCGTCTGCCTATTCCGCCACTCGGCCTCACCCGGGAAAGGTCCATCCTTATCCCGGGTTCACCTCGATTCGATTCAGTTTTCCTATTAGGCTCAGTTCCACTTCGCCCTCATCGAAAAGCCGGGAGCATGGCCCCCAGGCTCACGCGGTGCCTCAATGCGATCCATCGTGCTTCGTTTCCGACGGTGCATGGTTGACGGCAAGGATTCGATTGATGGCGTTGAGAAAGGCCTTGGCGCTCGCCTCCAAGCTGTCCGTCGAGACACCTCGCCCGCGATACAGCTTGCCCTCGTGCTCCAATTGCACTTGGACCTCGCCTTGGGCGTCTTTCCCCACGGTCAGACTGTGAACGCGAAAGTCTCGGCACACGGCGGACAAACCGGTGATTTGCTCGATCGCCAAGAACACCGCATCGACCGGGCCGTCGCCGGCCTGCAATTGCGTCCGGCAAACCTCCCCGTCCGAGCGGCGCAGCGTCAACGACACGGTCGGACGTTTCCCGGTTCCCACCTGGACTTCGTACGACTCCAAGGCATACCGGTCCTCGACCACGCGAATCTGCTGTTCGATCAGCGCGGTCAGGTCGGCGTCGTAAATCTCCTTTTTTTTGTCCGCCAAAGCCTTGAAGTCGTGAAACACCCGGCTGAGTTGCTCCGGCGACAAGTCGTATCCCAAGTCTCGCGCACGGGCCGCCAAAGCGGCTCGCCCGCTGTGTTTTCCCAGCACCAGATCACTGCGGGAAAAGCCCACGTCCTCCGGCTGCATGATCTCGTAGGTAGCCCGCTCTTTCAAGATACCGTCTTGGTGAATCCCGGCCTCGTGAGCGAAAGCGTTCTGCCCTACGATGGCCTTGTTACGCTGCACGACCATGCCGGTTATGCCCGACACCAGCCTGCTTGTCGGCACGAGTCGTCGTGTGACGACGCCGGTATCCGCGTGGAAAACGTCTTGGCGCACTCGGAGGGCCATCACGACCTCCTCCAGGGCACAGTTGCCGGCCCTTTCGCCGATTCCATTGATGGTACATTCGACCTGTCCGGCACCGGCTTGAACGGCGGCCAGACTATTGGCCACGGCCATCCCCAGGTCGTCGTGGCAATGTACGCTGATGACCGCCTTGTCGATATTGGAAACGCGCTCGCGCAGCGTGGTGATCACGCGAGCCATCTGTTCCGGTGTGGCATAACCGACGGTATCCGGAATATTGACGGTCGTAGCACCGGCATCGATAGCCGCCTCGACCACTTCGCACAGAAAATCGATTTCCGTCCGCGCCGCGTCTTCCGGCGAAAACTCGACGTTGGAGCAATGGCCCGCCGCCCGTTTCACCCCCGCCACCGCTCGTTCGATGATTTGCTCCTTCGTCATCCGCAGCTTGCGTTCCCGATGGATCGCGCTGGTCGCCAAGAAGACATGGATGCGCGGCGATTCGGCGCACCGCAAGGCCTCCCAGGCACAGTCGATGTCCTCTTCCCGACAGCGCGCGAGGCCGCAAATCACGGGGCCGCGAACCTCTTGGGCGACGGTCTTGACCGACTCGAAATCGCCGGGCGAGGCAATCGGAAAGCCCGCCTCGATGACATCCACACCGAGCTGCGCCAAGGCGTGCGCCACTTCGAGCTTTTCCTGGAGGTTCATGCTGCATCCGGGCGACTGCTCGCCATCCCGCAGCGTCGTATCGAAAACGACGATTCTTCGCTTCGTTTCTGAAATCGGTCGCTTGGAAGGATTCATGGGCTTCGGTCCACTTGGTTGGCAGAGGAAACGGGTAACTTGAGGCCTTCAATTTGAGTAACGGCGTGGCTCGCCATCCGGATGAATCACGGAATGACCGGCAATTGTGGCAGATCTCGCCGCCCCCCGGCCAAGGGCAGAATGCCGACCGATCGGTCGGCTTCACAACACCAACCAAGCGCGGGTAGGACGCAAACGTCTTTTTCGCACCATCGCGGGTCCCGTTCCCCTTTACAAAACCACGGCGCAACAACACGAAAAAACCCAGGGCTTGCCGGCCCTGGGTTCTTATTTTGTCGCACAGAGGATCGACGAACCGCCAGACCGGCCTCAAAACGGAGGCAATAACAACAGGCCCAAAAGCAGGTTCGTCGATTTCATGCGATTCTCAACCTCGTCTTGATAAATGTAACTCTCGGCCCGTTCTCCGTCAAGGTGTGCCCCGCACCAGGCAATCGGCGGGCAACCCGGGATGCTCAACGGACGCCCCGACCGCAAGCTATGAACCGCCGTGGGACCGGCCGTCCAAACGTGCCCATGCCGCGTCCCGGACGAAGCCAAGTTGGAACAACGCCACTAAGAAGCCGTCTAGACCAAGTCGATCTTGGTACTAGAGCCTCTCCAATGCACGCGAACGGATCTGCCGTGAACCTCTACGGCCGGAGCCTCATCGTAGAGGCGCGAAATAATCCAACCGGACACGAACGGCGGGGAGGCCTGACGTGCCTGCTCCAAGGCTATCACCTGAATGGGTCGGCCGAAAAGCGGATAATACGGCGACGGTTGACAGCGAATCTCGGCTTCCGAGAGGGCACGCACGGTCAGCGTCTCGCGTCCATTCGAGACGGCCAGATGGCCCCCCCCCTGCATGGACACCTGCCAATCAGGCCCCAAACGTAGCCGGTTTACGAACTGATGGTCCCCCCGCCCCTCCGCCCAATCCAAGACGATCCACGGCCCGTCGGCGGTACAAATGACCAGGCGTCCCACCCGCGGCACCCCTAAGAATCGGTAGGCGTTGTGAGCGCACCAAGCCCAGTGAAACGGCCCGGATCGCCCAAATCGCAGCGGCTCGGGCCACCCGCGGCGACCCATCCGAAACCGCGACCAGACGTCGCACTGATTCCGACCGTCGATTTGCAAGACATTGTGGGCGGCAGTGCCTCGGCAAAACGCTCGCTCCGGCGAATCCTCGTAGTCGGCCACACCGCCGTCCACGAACAGGCGACTTCCGTTCCACGAGGCCTCAATGGTCAGCAAATCGGCATGCGCATGGGCGGGAAGGTAGTCAGGTCCCACGGGGCCGGCATCGAAAATAATGCAGTCCGCCTTTTGCCGAAAGATCCAATACTCGCCCAGTCGGCCCGACCTCTCTCGGTCATCGTTCGCCGACACTGCTTCCACGCCCAGGGCGTCCAGGACATCCCTTGGCGCAGGGTATTGATCGAACGTACTGTCACCAAACAGGGGAATCTGCCCGTCCGGATGGAGGATTTCGGAAAGAAAACGCGCCATCCGTGCGATCGGTTCGTCAAGCTGAGACGCCCACGAGCCCCGGCCGGCCGCCCGGATGTCCGCCAACGCCAGAAGCATATCGATATGGTAGGCCGGTGAACGCTCGAAGTGCTCGCCGTGCGGAAGGATTTGTTCCCGCAATTGGCCGGGGAGGATGGCAGCGACTTGCCTCAACCAGCGGTCCGCCTCCGGCCCGCCAAAAAACGCGCCCGCCAGGGCCAAGCCGCGAAGGTTCTGCAAAAGGTGATTGCCCCGAAGATCCCATTCCAGGTTTTCAGCCAGCCACCGCGCTTGAGCCGCCAATGACGCCGCCACGCGTTGCCGCAAGGGTTCCGGCGGGGGCCCACGCTGGAGAAGAAGCTTAACCCAAACCGCAATCCGACGAGAAACCACATACGGGTGCCAGGGGTCACCGCCCCCCCCAGGGACGCTCCCGCCGAATGTTCGAATCCAAGCGTCGATGAACTCCCAGCTTGTAGCGGCCTCGCTCTCCGAATCCTCACCTAAATGGTTCTCTACAAACTCATGATAGTGCAAATGGAATCGCCACAACCGCGTCGGTGCCGACGCATCAAGCGATCGCCAATCCAGTGGCCGCGAAACCGGTACGCCGCGGCCGAAGATTTCGAGGAAAGCCCCGTCCGAACCACGGACCAACCGGGCTGATGCGATGGGGGGCGAGACCAGATCAAGCCGCTCCCCTCGCGGTTCCAGTGCAGGCAAGCGGGCGATCCGTTCCCACCTCGCCTTGGCGGAGCGTTTCCTCGCAAGCGCCGCCAATCGGGCAAATATCTGGCCGACCCGATAATAACGAAGCGTGTATAAGCGGCGGAGTATGGCGTCGGCGACGTTCACGCTTCGAGCGGGGCTGGATTTTTCAATGGCCGCGGGCCGACGGCTTGGACCGGCCTAGAGCGACGCATCTTCAGGCCGCTCGGACGGCGGCTCATAGGCGGCGATGATATTGCGCACCACATACTGCGGCTTGCGGTTGATATTCAGGTGCACGCGGCCGAGGTACTCGCCGATAATACCCAGGGCCAGCATTTGGAGACCGCCTAACACCAGAATAGCCACGATGATTGAGGCGTAGCCCGGTACCGTGATGGTGCCCGTCAAGTAACGAATCACGTAATAGGTACCCATCCCCAAGCCGAATGCCGCAACCGCGAAACCCAGGACAGACACCATTTGAAGCGGCAGGTACGAAAAATTGGTGAAGAGATTCAGAGCCAAATGAATCAGCTTGGCAAGCGAGTAGCCGCTTCGCCCCTCTGATCTCGGGCGGTGTTCAACCTCCACCGATGCGATGCGATTCGTGTTCCAAGCCAACAGTCCGTCCAAATACGTATAGTTTAGATCGTACGGCAAAATGGACGCCACGACCTCTCTTCGTAAGATGCGAAAGGCGCTGGGCGTGATGCGTGTTCGGAAAACCAGCCTATAGAAGGCGGTAACGATAGCTGATCCGACGTTACGCCACCGGGCGTGCCCCCGCCGCCGCGGTATCCCGTAAACGATGTCTGCTCCCGTTTCTTCCAAGCCACGAATCAGTCGCCCGATCTCCTCCGGGGGATGCTGGCCGTCATCGTCCATGGTAACAATATAGTTCCCGCGAGCGTGACGGAGGCCGCACATCACAGCATTGTGCTGCCCGAAATTTCGCATCAACTGAATAATGGTAACGTGCTCGGGATAATCACGGTGCAGGCTCACCAGTTCCTGCCAGGGATCGTCCGGTCCGGCATCGTCCACAAGGACTATTTCGACGCGCCTCTCCTTAGCATATAACTGCACAATGCGTGCCACGATCTGTCGAATGGAACGCTTGCCGCCATATACCGGAATAACGATCGATAGATCGGGTGACGGAGGCTGCATGGGTCACTCCAGCCACACGTGCGCAACCGTCGACTCGGCCGAGGGCGTATAACCGAGGCGTTGGTAGAACTCTACGGCACCTTGGTTCTCCGCGGGCGTCGCGACAACCAGGGAATGGATGCCCCTTTCTGCGGCCCAGTGCTCCGCCTGCCGCACCAGTGCCGCACCGTATCCTTGGCCTTGGCATTCCGGCATCACGCTCAGCAATGTGATGCGAACCGCTGCCGACTCCACGCGCAAGGTCACGAAGGCTACCAGTCTATCGCCGCCGGAAAAGCCCCCGTATGTAGCATCGGCCAGCACCCCGTGCAGGCTCTTTTCCGCCCATTCTTCAAAGAGCGAATGCGCTTTTCGCCGATCTATCCTGTGATCGCGAAAGAAACGGGAATGAGCGCCGGCGATGACACCGAGACGCCGAATCGCCGATACATCTCGGAAACTCTTGTCCAGATGCCGAATCGTGACGCTTGGCGGCGTGCGTTCCAGTGGGAGGCACAGGCGTTTTGTTAGCTCCACACGCCCGGTTTCAAGGACCCGGCTTGCGATTCCGGCCGATTCCCGACTGACAGTGCAGCCGAGAGGCGCGTCAATATAGAGAAGCCGGTATCCATCGCTTTTCGCCTTTTCCAGAACCGGACGCAATTGCCCGGCAGCACCGTTCCAGATCGTCCGCCCGATTTTAAATCCGAAATGCGACGAATCCCAGGGCAACGCGACGATGCAATTTTCCGTTCCGCCGTCTTTCGGCACCTTGGTGTTTTCGCCATTCATGGTACGACGGACTGTAAATAGGCGGCAATCTCGTTCACGACGAGGCGTTGCTCGTCCCTGCTAAGATCATGGTGAATGGGCAGTCTCATCAGGCGTTCGGCGGCGTCTTGAGTAACGGTTAGGTCGCCTATCGAAGAAGCCCACTTTCGGCCTGCGGGAGAGCTGTGGAGCGGAACATAATGAAAGACCGCCAAAACACCTGCGCGTCGAAGATGCTTGATCAGGTCGCCCCGAATGTTTCCGTCGTTGGTCAAGACGTAAAATAAATGATAGTTTGATCGGCAGTCCGCCGGAATCCGCGGCAGACGCAGAGAACCCGCGACTTCCAACGGCCGCAGGTGCTCGGCGTAATACTCGTAGATTTCACGGCGACGAGCCGAGATGGCGTCTAGTTGCTCGAGCTGTCCGAAGAGGAATGCAGCCAGAATCTCAGCCATGACATAGGAAGAGCCGACATCCACCCAAGTGTATTTATCCACCTCGCCGCGGAAGAACTTTTGGCGATTCGTGCCTTTATCACGAAGGATTTCCGCCCGCTCGATGAAACGCTCGTCGTTGATGCATAGGGCCCCGCCCTCGCCGCAAATGTAGTTCTTCGTCTCATGGAAGCTATAGCAGCCCAGGTGTCCGATCGAGCCGAGTGCACGACCTTTGTAGAACGCATTAACGCCCTGGGCGGCGTCCTCGACCACAATCAGATTGTGACGCCGCGCGATCTCCATGATGGCGTCCATCTCGCAACCTACACCCGCATAGTGAACCGGGACGATGACACGGGTGCGCGCGGTGACGGCCGCCTCGATCTTCGCCTCGTCCAGGTTGAGGGTATCCGGCCGGATGTCCACGAACACCGGCCTGGCCCCGACACGTACGAAGGCGCTGGCCGTCGAAACGAATGTGTACGACGGCATGATGACTTCATCTCCCGGTCGGAGATCGCAGAGCATGGCGGCCAGTTCCAAAGCGGCGGTCCCGGAGGGAACCAACAAGACCTTCCTGATGCCGAACCGCTCCTCGAGGACTCGAGAGCACGCCTTGGTGAAATAGCCATCCGCCGCGATGTTCCCCATCGTCACGGCCTGAGCAATATAATACAGCTCTTTACCGGCGATAAAGGGCTTATTGAACGGAATCATGCTCGTGGCCCGGTCCGGCAATGCTCAATGACATATTCGTGGACCGGAGGTATCGGCATCCGTTCGCGCGGGCGGCTGAGGAATGGAATGGCCGCCTGCCGCGACACGAGCCTTGCCTCCTCGCGGTCTCTCCGCCACCGCCCCCAGCAGTTTTAGAAATTCCGCCGCCAAGTGGTTCCGATCGTAATGCGCGGCAACGTAGTCTCTCGCCGACGAGGACAGTTGCCGGCGCAACGCGGCATCATCCGTCAGACGAATGACGGCGTCGGCCAAGGAATCCGCCGATCCCGGTTCGATCTCCACCGCGGCGCCTGCCTGTGCCGTAATTTCCCTCGCCACGCCGTTTACACCCATGAGAATCGGCTTGGCCATCGCCATCATTTCAAAGATCTTCGATGGTATGACCGTCTCGAAAAGCTTGGTTTTGCGGAGATGCACGAGGCACGCATCGGATGAGGCGAGAATGCGCGGCACATCCTCCTTTGTCTGACGACCCGTGAAAACAACACGTTCCGCTAGGTCACGGCGATCTGCCTCGTTCTGAAGCGATTCGCGCTGTGCACCGTCACCGACTATCCAAAAAACTATATCGTTACGGCCTCTTTCACGAAGCACATCGGCCGCATCCAATACTACCTCCAATCCGTGGGCCATCCCGACGGTCCCAACGTAGGTGCAAACGAATTTACCCTTTGCGTGCCACCGTTCACGGAGAGTTTCGTCCACGGGCAAAAGCGGGAACCTCTCAAGATCGACGCCGTTGGTGATAACCGAGATACGATCCGGAATATCGACCTTCTCGAGAATCTTCCGTTTGTATCCGTCCCCCACTGCCACGATGTGATCGGCCGCCTGGTACATGCGGCGTTCCAGCCACTCCAGGAATCGCAGCACCGGCCGCATGCGAATAGCTCCGACCGTCTCGATGGATTCGGGCCAGATGTCCCGGATCTCGAGAACAAACGGGATGCGGCGAAACCAATGGATCAATACCCCGGCCCAACCGCAAAAGAACTGGGGAGACGTGGCTACCAGGACATCCGGCAGCGGCAAACGCAGGCCTGCCCACACCGCGGACACCATGAACGACAGGTAGTTCAGGATGCGACGCACGGTGCCCGCGTTGGGTGCCAAATAAGTCCACACGCGGACCACGCGGATTCCGTCGAGCATCTCGACTTGTCGGCGGAAGCGGTTGCGGTAACCCGGATAGACGATGCCGGATGGGCAGTTCGGCACGCACGTGACGACCGTCACATCGTGCCCGGCCTTGACCCAACGGACGGCATGTTCGTAGGTGCGGCCGGCCGGAGCATTGACCTCCGGCGGAAAGTAGTGAGTAAGGAATAGGATCCGCATCCCGAGCGATGACTAAAGCAGGGTCAGAGCGTCGGCGTCGTTTGCTTCAATGTGTGATCGTAATACTCCACGATATCGCGGATGATATCGTCCAGCGAGTATCGCGGCATGTAGCCAATGGCCTGCCGAATCTTGCTCAAATCCGGCACCCGGCGCTGCATGTCCTCAAAGTCCGGCCCGTAAGCCTCCTCAAAGGGCACCATGCGAATGGGGGACTGGCTTCCCGTTAGTTCAAGCACCCGTTCTGCGAGCCGCCGGATCGAGACTTCTTCCGAATTACCGATATTGAACACCTGCCCGCGAGCCTGCGGATAATCCATCAGTCGGACTAGGGCCAAGACCACGTCTTTTACATGACAAAAGCATCGCGTTTGCGTACCATCTCCGTAGACAGTCAGCGGTTCTCCGCGGAGGGCCTGCTGCACGAAGCGCGGCAGCACCATCCCATACTGGCCGGTCTGGCGCGGACCCACCGTGTTGAACAACCGCACCACCGTTACCGGCATCCGCGAATGATGCCAGTATGCCATCGCCAAGAATTCGTCCAACGCCTTCGACACGGCATAACCCCAGCGCCGTTTCGTGGACGGCCCAATGACCAGATCGTCGTCCTCGCTAAAGGGTACCTTGGTCGATTTTCCGTACACTTCGGAGGTAGATGTAATGAGCACGGGCCGCCGATAGCGGCCGCACGCATTCATCACGATGGACGTGCCATGCACGATCGTTTCAATGGTCCGTACCGGCTGCTCCACAATTAGCCGCACTCCGACGGCCGACGCCAGATGAAACACCCGATCCGACGCCGCCACGCATTCTCGGACGACGGCCTCGTCGCTGATGTCGGCCGATACGAGGGAAAACAGCGCATGCCCCTCCAGATGCGCGATGTTCTCGTGGCGTCCGGTCGAGAAATCATCCAATGCCAAAACACTGTGGCCGCTGGCCACCAGCGCGTCGCAAAGGTGCGACCCGATAAAGCCCGCTCCGCCCGTTACTAGAATGCGCAATTCAATCTCCCTTGTGACGAAGGTTCACGCCCGCGCGCCATTCACGTGGGACGGGGACCGGCCGTCTCGGACGCGATCCGCCGCAGCAATTCCACCAAGTTAGCCGCCACGGCGTCGTGCCGCATGCGGTCGAACACAGGCTGCCAGACCTGATGGATTTCCGCCCGGGCGGGCCGCCGCACCGCATATTCTCTTATGGCAGGAGCCAGCGCCTGGGCATCGCCCGCCGGTACCACTTGACCCACCCGCGGGTCGTTGATCACGTCGGGATAGCACCCCACCAACTCAGTTACCACCACCGGCAAACCCGAGGCCAACGCCTCCATCACCACCACCCCCCAAGGTTCGGTCAGCGATGGCAAGCAGAACACATCGGCCGCTGCGTACCACTCAGGCAGCTCGGCCGGTTGCCGAAATCCCACGAACTCGGCCCGATGCGGCCCCAGCCTGTCGGCCGCAAGCCGCTCCAATCGTGACCGTTCCGGACCGTCACCGGCAATCACTAGGCGGACCGGGGTATCGAGCCGGGCGACCGCCTCGATCAGCACGTCCACCCCCTTTTTCCAGATGAGACGGCCCACGAACAGCACCACCGCCTCGTCGCCCCAGCCCAACTGCCGCCGCAACTCCTTTCGCCGCGGTTCCAACTCTAACGCCTGTCGGCGGAGCGCCGCAAGGTCAGGCGAGTTGGGCACCAGACACACCCGATCCGCCCGCCCTCCATAGGCCAACAGATAGTCTCGCGCGAGTTGCCCCGTGGGCAACAGCCCCGCCGCCCCCCGCACGACCCATCGCACCAACGGCCGTTTCACCACCCGTCGCCACCCCGGGCGCCGCAGCCCCAAAAAACTCTCGCACATAACCAGGTACGGCACCCTTTGGCGGCGGCATTCCATCATCGCTCGAAGCATCGTCAAGTGGTTGTATCCGCCCAACAACACGGCGTCGAACCGCTTGGCTCGCAATCGTTCGACGACCTGCGGGTTCCAATAGCAGCCGTCCAACCCGGGCAGCCGCCGCTGCGGTAAAACCTCGGCCGAAAAAGCGTACGGCCAGTCGACCCGCCACGGCCGGTCGCTGGTAGCGGCCGTGCAGTAGTAGACGTCCAGCTCGATCCCCGGCACCGCCGCTACCGCATTCCAAAACGGATCGCGATACGGTGTCGGCTGGGGAGTCACGACGGAAAGGTGCATCGCCTCTTTAACCTACACAGCGAAAATAGTCCTAAAGGTACTATCCTTGCCCCGCAATCGCGAATGTACTATGCCAGATCAATCAACGGTAATTAGGAGCACATTATGTAGCACGAACTTGGAATATCCGAATCCCACGATTGCGGCCAGCAGTCCGGCCCTGAGGCCGGGTGATGCATCTTTCCAATAGTCCCAAAACCCTAAACCAATTAAGACTATGAGAAACGCCGGATAGGTAAAGCGTATCTCCGGCCAAAACATCATGGCCGCGGGAGCTAAGACCGCTATCGCGGCACACAATCCGCCCAACACCCAGCGGCGCGACGCACCATACGCCAACCCAACGACTTCCCGCACCGGCAGTAAGATAAATGCCATGGTCAAAGGGATACCCAAATCCATCGGCCAGCGACTCACGAATGTGACAAGTCCTCTCAACGGATCAGTGAAACTGCTTGAACCACTGTCTCCCACTGTCTCCAGACGCGCAAGCACCACATGAGCTGCGTCCGGCACGGCGAGTCTCGAATAAGCAATCCCCAACACCACGGATATAGCACTGGGGATCACGAGCCACGCCGCATAACGGATTCCCTGACGCCCTTTTGCACTAACCATGAGAACGGCCGCGCCCAGCGATGCCAATGACGCCGTCAGGGTCACAAAACACGCCACGCCGAGCAGCACCCCGGCCAGCTTCGTGCGCCGCTTTTCGTTCGAATCCCACTTGTCGTGCATAATGGCCGGAGCCAGCAACCCAAACGCCAGAAAGGAAAAGAAGCAAGGGGGAATGTCTGAGGAGACCGAAACGGCGTGCCACCAATTCAAATTAGGAATCGACGCGAAACATGCGGCAGTAAACAGACCGAAATGTGAGTCGGGCGACCACTGGTTGCCGGACCAAAATGCGGCACCCACACATAGTAGAAAGATGAGGCCTGCCCATACCCGTGCAAGGGGCGGGTTTTCAGCAACTGGCGCATAGATAACTGCCAAGCCGGGAGGATGCCCTGTTAACGCCCTTCTTAACCAATAGGACCGATCGCGGCCCTCAGGTTCGCCTATCAGCTCGGCAATGCGGTGTGGTACGCCTGCGGTTTGTCTGACGGCCATGGCGGCTGCCAAATGCGCCGCTTCGTCACCCTGTCGGTGGAATTCCTTTAGCGGATATGAATTGGCAACAGTGCGGCTTTGACCTGAGCTATCCCAGCAAACATACTGCGGTCGCGGCGAGGCCAGCGATTCCAAGCTGACCAATCCGCGCCAAATGTGCTTACTGAGCGCCTTTCCAAACACTGGTGTGCCTGGCACGAGAACGGGACCGGCACTTCAATAAAGCGCAGACGCGACGCCACGATCTGGTCGATCACCTGGCTGGCGTGCTCCATGCGGTTGAGCGTAATTTGAATCCGCTGGGCACCGCGGCGGGTCATCAGCCGGATGCCGTTGTGGGTGTCGCTGACAACGGCGCCGGACAGCAGCCGCGTAAAGAGCACGGCCGCCCGCAGCATCAACCGGCGGTGCCAGGGGATGCCTTCCGCCCGGCCCAGAAAACGCGAACCCAAGGCATAGTCGGCCCCGCTGGATTGTAAGCTTTCGAGCATGGTGCGTAGATCGCAGGGATCGTGCTGCCCGTCGGCATCGAATGTGGCTACATACCGAGCGTCTTGTCGCAAAGCGAATGTTATCCCCGTTTGTAAAGCGGCCCCCTGACCCAAATTCACCACGTGCCGGAGGACCCACACCGGGTATTGCGACGCGACCTGGTAAGTGTCGTCTTTCGAGCCGTCATCGACGACCACCACGTTCTGCGCCACCCGCAGGAGGTCCTCGAGGACCTGCCCGATGCGGCCGGCCTCATTGTACGCCGGGACGACCACCCAGCAATCCGGCGGCAAACACTCGATGGTGGGACTATCCTGCCTTTCCTGGGGTGATTCGGCCATGCGTTACGTCCCCGTTTGTTCGTCGCCGCTTCCCGGCAGAGGGCAAGTTTCACATCCTGCCGCCCACAAAGTGACCCGCGTGACTTCGAGCAGCGACGCCGGAGGAATGGGCATCGGGCCGCCGGTGCGGACCGCCTCGACGAAGCGGCGTAGTTCCTCGGCATGCCCCTTGTCCCCGGCGGATCGGAGCCGCTCGCGTCGCCCGGTCGGTGCGATCGTTTCCAGCAAGCGGAAGTCGTCCAGGACGGCCGAGGCCCCTCCACCGTGGACCTCCAGGCGTTCCTTGCCGAGGCCGGCCGCCCCCTGCGTGCAGTAGATTAGATGGGCAACGGAACCGTCCGCATACCGCACCAGGAATTGGCCGTCATCCTGGGAGCGAACCCCCTTGGGCGAAAGCCGTTCGACCGCCGCGGCCGGTGCATCCGTCAAGAAATGAAAGAGATCCAAGAAGTGGCAGGCCTCCCCGATGATGCGGCCCCCCTCGGCCGGATCGGCGAGCCAGTGCTCGGGCGGGATCGTCCCGGCGTTCACCCGGTACGTCATGGAGAGCGGACGACGGGCGGCGAAGAACTCCTTGAGCCTCCGGGCGGATGGGGAGAATCGCCGATTGAACCCGACCATGAGACCCCGGTTGGGTTGCCGCAAGGCTTCGTGAACCTGCTGCAATTGGTCGGCGGAAACGGCCAGCGGTTTTTCGCAAAAGACGGCCTTCCCCGCCGCCAGAGCGCGACATACCAGATCGGCGTGCCGGGAGTGCCGCGTCACGATGAAGACGGCGTCGGTCTGCGGGTCGGAGAGGATGTCGTCCAAGTTGGTTGCGCACCAGGCAAAGCCGTATTTCGTGCCCACGTCCCGCGCGGAAATCCCCGAGGCCGTCACGATCCCCCGAAAACGCACTTGGGGTAATCGCTTGAGATGGGGTAAAAGGACGGCCCGCGCAAACTCGCCGGCCCCGATGAACGACACCCCGACGGTGCCGGAGGTCGGCCCACGGGCTATCACCGCAGGCAGTTCGATGCGTGACGGGGGCACCGGCTCGCGATGCGGGTACTCCAGGAGAACGCCCAGGTACGGCTCCTTGCCGCGAAGGATCAACTCCATGGCCTGCTCGGCCCGGTCGATGGGAAAGCGGTGCGTGGTCAGCCGCTCGGGCTGGATGCGTCCCTCGGCGGCGAGCTGGAGGAAGGCCTCGAGGTTTCGCGTCTCGGTCCAGCGAACATAGCCGATGGGATAGTCGTGTCCGTGCTCCTCGAAATCCGGGTCGTAGCGGCCCGGACCGTAAGACCGCGAGACGATGAACGTCAACTCCTTCTCGTAATAGGGTTTTCGCGGGATATGCATGCCCGTCACCCCGACCATGACAACCCGGGCACGGTCGCGGGCGATCTCGGCCGCCAATTCCACCGGAACGTTGCTGGTCGTTGCGGCCGTGATGAGGACGGCATCGACACCCCGGCCATGCGTGAACGAACGGCAGGCCGCGATAACGGCGTCGCTATCGCCGCCTGCAAGGGCGAGGTCGGCACCGTTTTGTCGGGCAAGTTCCACACGGGCTTGGTTGGGGTCGCACCCCACGACGCGACATCCGGCCGCCTTCAGCAGTTGGACGCTTAGCAGCCCCAAAAGCCCAAGACCTATGACGGCCACCGTTTCGCCCACGCGGCAATCCGCGTTGCGGACACCCTGTAGGGCGATGGCCCCCACCGTCGCGTAAGCGCCGGCCTCGGCGGAAACTCCCGGCGGAACGACCGCCGCCAGTAACGCGGGCACGTAGTTGATCTCGGCATGGTTGGCATGTCCTGCCCCAGCGCAGGCCACGAGCATGCCCGGCAAAAAACCCTGGGCCTTTTCTCCTACTTGGAGCACTTCGCCGGCGCAGCTATAACCGAGCGGGATGAGACGGTCGAGCTTCTGCGATACGGCCCGCCACGTTGCCGAAAAGCCTTCGCGTTGGAATTTTTGCCAGACCTTCTTGACCAGATCGGGACGCTCGCGGGCCTTGCCGACGAGGCTTTTACGGGCCAACTGGGCGAGCATGCGTTCCGTCCCGGCGGATATCAGGGAAAGGTGCGTCCGCACGAGGATTCCCTCCGCGCGCAACACCGGCGGCGGGACGTCGATCAGCTCCAGTTTGCCGTCCCGGAGCGATTGGATGAGTTGTTTCATAGTTCAGACAAGAATGGATTGGGCACGCCGACGATCCCGCCGCAACATCAATTCCCACCGGTCGCCGAACCAGTCGTGTCGTCGGCGTTGCTCTTACGGCGAGAGGCGGCCTCGGCGCGGATTTTGTCGAGCTCGGCCTTCTGCTCCGGAGTGAGCACGGCCTCGATTTTGGCGTTTTGCTCGGCAATCAGGGCCTCTAATTGCTTCCGCAACGCGGAGATCTTGGGGTAATAATCTTTTTGAATGCCGTAAATCCTCTGACGTTGCTCTTCTGTCACTACCCGGGTGTAGTACATAGGAAGGCGAGGGCGGAAAGGCTGGTCGCCTTCGGCCCGGGCAGCGGAGTCGGCCGTTTTGGCGGAACCGGATGCTTGGGCCGCGTTCGACGGCGCATTTGCAGGCGACTGTTGCGCCGCGCCCTGCGGCTGGGGAGCGGGGCTTTGCCGTGCTGCCGCGGCAGAGACAGCGGGTTGTGCCACCCCGGCCGGGGCCGCGGGTTGATTCTGCGCCCACGCGTGCAGCGCGATCAAGCAGATTACCACCAATGCCCCCAAAAAGGCAACTCCCCGATCGAACCACATCTTAGTCGCACGCATCATCATTTTCTCCTTGCCCGCTGCAAAATCAACACACCTTGTTTAGCAAAACGATGCAGGTAATTTAATTGCTCGGGAGGGGAAAGTCAAACGGTGGGGCCTAACTGCGTACCGGCTTGCTGGGCTAGATCGTTCATAAGTGTGATCACGAGCCAATCGCCTGAGCACGCTCCAAAGAAGTGGTCGACTCATGATCGGTTCCGCCGAGGCGTGAATGGGAAATTAGAATTGTCTTAAGCAGCGTTGTCCCACTGCGCGGGGCACCCGTCGTGAAAATATGCTTTCGGATTGATGAGCGGGCTCCTATCCAAAGACGCAGGGAGCTCAACAGTGCGACCACACGCATAAACGGCATGCTCATACTCCCTGAGACGGACTTCCCATCTCCCGCATCTTTGCAGCGATGTGGAACTCCTGGATAGCCTTAAACACGGCGTAAACAAATCCGGGATAGCCGTCAAGGAAGCCAAAGCGGAGAACATACATGTAAAGGAAACGCAGAAAAGGTTTGCCCGGCAAACGCACCCAGAGCCGCTTGAGCCACCGTTTGCGTTCCACCGGCGTTCCAAATAGTCGTGGCCGGATCGATTGCGAATAGCATCCCCCCTGCAAAAGATGCAATCGCATCTTGGCATCCCAGGTCGAATAGTTGTTATGGCGGGCAATAAAGCGGTGCAGATCCTTGTAGTCAAGGTGGAGCATCGGCTCACGCAAAAAGCCCGCATGGCCATTGAGCACGACGTGTTCATGCACCTCAACGTCGCCGGCCGACTCGAGGTCCTCCGTATGCAGTCTTTCGTATCGGCCGAGCTTGTGCCGAAATAACCTCAGGTTCCAGCTAGGGTAATTACCACCGTGCTTCAACCACCTTCCCAAAAAAATCAGCTTGCGATTTAGATAATACCCGTCGAAGCGTGGACCGCTTGCAAACTCTTGACGAATTTCTCGCTCTAGCTCGGGGGTAATCCTTTCGTCGGCGTCCAGCAAGAGTACCCATTCGTTTCGAAAGGCAAGATTGTCCAGCGCCCAGTTCTTTTTCCTTGGTCCACCAGGCTGAAAACGAAACTGCACCACCTCCGCCCCCAATGACTCGGCAATGACCGCCGAACGATCGTTGCTGCCCGAATCCACCACAAACACTTCATCGGCAAAACGAACGCTAGCCAAGCAGTCGGGCAGATTGGCTTGTTCATTGAGAACCGGAATAACGACCGAAATAGGTAATGTGGCGGTGATACCACCCGACCGTGCTGCATCCTCACAACGGCTCTCTAGCGAAGGGTCAGCCATAGATTTGGCGAAAGAATTCATGTCAGGAAGGATGTATGATGGAGCAATACAATTCGTCAACTTTTTCCGCCACCACTTGCCAGGTCAAATGCTTTTCCACATAATCGCGGCCGCGGCGACCAAGCTCCTCGCGGTCCGATAGCAGCACGCGGCGGATCCCTTCGGTGACGCCCTCCACGGAATCCTCGACTGTGAATCCGCATCCGGATTCGTCCACATAAACGTGGCTGGCTACGCCCGGCGTGACCACCACCGGAACGGCATGGGCCATGGCTTCGACCACCACCACGCCGAAGTTCTCGTGTTGTGAAGGCAGACAAAAGACGTGGGCTAATCGAAAAGCCTCGGCCTTTTCAGGGCCCTGCAAAAAGCCGGGGAAAACGGTTGCACCATCCAACCCTGCCTGTTGACTTTGCCGGCGTAGTTCATCGCCCATGCCTACATCCGGGCCTGCAAATACGAGGGCGAGTTCCGGAATCTCGCTTCGGAGCCGAGCGCTGGCCTCGACAACCCATTGAGGCCGCTTTATTTCATGCAATCGCCCCATGAAAAGCACCACTCGCTTGCCCCGCAATTTAGGATAGCGGGCCGGCAGCGTTTCATCCCCTCGAAGATCACTGGGCAGCGGCACGCCGAGTGGTACCACATACAGGCGGCATCCTGGCACTAGTCGATCAATTTGCGCTGCTTCGGCCTGCGAGGTGGCTTGGACCGCTGCCGCAAGCTTGAGGTCGCGTCGGTGGAAAAGCCGCAGGAATAGGCGTTTCCAGTGGGTCATCCCCTTTGCCAAACATACTTCGTCGAAGCTCCCGTGCGGCTGAACGATATAAGCCACGCGCCACCGCCGGCTGAGCTGCGCGGCACGAATGGTTAAGTGGCTGAATTGGCCATGGATGTGGATGATATCGGGGCGGGTCGAAGGGTCGGCTAACCGTCCATTCAATAGGTGAACCACTTGCGGGCAATAGGAGAATCGGGACCACGGACGGTATCGACCCCAGGCGCGGCCCAGGAACAACTCCACGTCTCGAAAGGCCAAGTCGGCCCGCATCCGTGCTACAAACTCTCCCTCCGGTGCCCACGGCTCGGCCGACTGGGCGGTAGTGGCCACCACTGTCAACCGGTGACCGCGACGGACCTGCTCGACGATCAGCCCCCGCAGTGCATGGCTCGGCCCACCAGAGCGAGGATCGATGCTATGAATCACGTGGAGGACGTGTACGGAGGATCTCACCGACTCGGCACTCCTATTGGACTGAAACGGTGCAGCCGGGATTCAGGTTGGCGTCGATGCAACAACATGGCCTGCGAGAACATGTTGTGGAATAGGCCCAGAGCGAAGCCGAACAACATCGTGTTGACAGTGCTACCCAGGATTAGAGCCGATTCGACCATTCCATGAACCATCAATGCCACGACGAGGCCCAAAGCGAGGTAGTAAATCGGGCGATCGACAGGCTGGATTTTCGGAGCCAGCCGCCGGATCAGTCTAGCAATTGCGAACACCCCTAGGAGAAACAAGACTCCTCCCACAATTCCTGTTTCGGCTAGAATCTGTAGGTACACATTGTGTAAATTGGCCGTTCCCCGTCCGCTGGAAGAAAGCCATCCGTGCCCCACCACAGGACTTTGGAAAAAGAGTTGGAGGCCCGCCTTCCACATTCCAGACCGCGTATTCTCGTCGGAGGTTAGACGATCGACGGCAGCAGGGTCGACATTACCGGAAAAGACCAGAAGAATTACTGCGAGACTGGCGGCAATAGCGATGAGACGTCCAGGCCGTTTCATCCAGGGGATAAACTGAATGCTTGCACCTAAAACGGCCATCGCTAAAGCGCCTCGGCTTGCGGTTGCTATCAGCACGATAAGTAAGATACCAGAGCTGACGGATCCCACCACTCGCCAGATGCCACTTTCGTTCACGGCAAGAAAGATTGTAATCAGTAAAGGAACCGCTGAACAACCTCCGCGACTTCGGCGGTTCGAGTATCTCAGCCTTGTATTCGGCTCTAAAGGCCGGATGAGCGGGGTTTATAAGGTCTATATGTTGTCTATG
>Ga0067045_1003200_pt1 | contig 48454 bp, 44 predicted proteins | sample TerdegcTABiofilm_FD_59184 | JGI IMG/M metagenome (GOLD analysis project Ga0067045, IMG submission 59184) | Combined Assembly of (Gp0054472, Gp0054536) Wastewater bioreactor microbial communities from Singapore -Terephthalate degrading...
CGGCAAGCCCATCGCCACCTTCCAGGCCATCCAGTTCAAGCTCGCCGACATGGCGACGGAGCTCGACGCGGCGGAGCTCATGCTGCTCAGGGCGGCCTGGATGGAGGACAACCACATGGACTACGAGAAAGAGTCCGCCATGGCGAAGATGTACGCCTCGGACGTNGCCATGCGGGCCGCCATCGAGGGCGTCCAGATCTTCGGCGGCTACGGCTACTGCAAGGAGTANCCGGCGGAGCGCCACATGAGGGACGCCAAGATCTGCCAGATCTACGAGGGCACCAACGAGATCCAGAGAGTGGTCATCGCCAGGAAACTCCTTGGCTAGGAGGGGTGCGACGATGAATCACGCAGACGAATACCGAACGAAACTCGTCACTCCGAACGATGCCGTCCGTGTGGTCCGCTCGGGGGACTGGGTCGAATACGGCCAGTTCGCCGTTTCGGCCGTCGCGCTCGACGGGGCGCTCGCGGCCCGCAGGGACGAGCTCCGGGACGTGAAGATCAGGGCCACGACCCGGGCCATCGGGATCCCCGAGACGGTCAAGTCCGATCCGACAACAGAGCACTTCGTTTATCATAACCTCCACTTCAGCGGCCATGACCGCAAGGCCCATGACCAGGGACTGTGCTGGTTCGTCCCCATCCTCTACCACGAGGTGCCCCGTTACTACCGCGAGAACTGCCGGGTGGACGTGGCGATGATGCCTGTGGCACCCATGGACCGCAACGGCTACTTCAATTTCAGCCTTTCGAACTCGCATGCCCGCGCCATCTGCGACCGGGCGAAGACGATCATCGTCGAAGTCAACCCCCGGCTCCCCGTGTGCCTCGGCGGTCGCGAGGAGAACGTACACATCTCGGAGGTGGACCTGATCGTCGAGAGCGACTGGAAGGTGCCCGAGTTGTCCTCCGCCGAGCCCAGCGAGGTAGACCGCAAGATCGCCTCGCTCATCGTGGCCGAGCTGCGGGACGGCTGCTGCATCCAGCTGGGTATCGGCGGGATGCCCAACGCCGTGGGGTCCATGATCGCCCGGTCGGATCTCAAGGACCTGGGCATCCACACGGAGATGTTCTGCGACTCCATGATGGAAATGGTCCTGGCAGGGCGCGTGACGGGGGCCCGCAAGGCGACGGATCGCGGAAAGATCGCCTACACGTTCTGCCTGGGCTCAAAGGCGTGCTACGACTTCCTGGACCGCAACCCGATGTGCGCCTCCTACCCTGTGGACTACACGAACGACCCCTTCGTGATCTCCCGGAACGACGACTTCATCGCCATCAACAACTGCGTGGAGATCGACCTCTTCGGCCAGGTCTGCTCCGAGTCCTCGGGGACGCGGCACATCAGCGGCACCGGCGGCCAGGTGGATTTCACCTACGGCGCATACCGCTCGAAAGGCGGCAAAGCGTTCCTCTGCATGAGTTCCACCTTCGAGAAGAACGGGTCTGTCGTCTCGCGGATCAAGCCGCTGCTTACGAAAGGGTCCATCGTGACGGATCCACGGTCGCTTGTGTCCTACGTCGTGACGGAGTACGGCATTGTGAACCTCAAGGGCAAGTCGACATGGGAGCGGGCCGAGTCCCTGATCTCTATCGCGCACCCCGATTTCCGGGACGAGCTGGTCCGCGAGGCGGAAAAGATGGGGATCTGGCGGCGGGCCAACCGCATCCGCACCGAGTCGGCCACCGTCGTGGCATTTCGGCGCTGACCCTCCCGTAACGCACCCCATGTACCCCGCCCGTCGCGCCGCGGGCACGGGGAGCGGGCTCGTTACACCTCCTCTCGAGAGGGCCGGCGGCCGATCAGGGTACCCGCATCCCTTTTCGGATGGGACACCACCTCCCTCCGTCCCGCCGGAAAGGGATGCGGCCATGCCCTGTTCAGCCTCGGATGCCCATCCGGTGCGGTGCATCTTCACGGAGAGGGTTTTATAGATGGGCCGGGCCTTGCGCCCGCCCCACCCTTCCCTCCTGACATGCTCCGGGGTCACGCCCCGCAGATCACGGAAATCTCGATGGCGGCGTCCCGGGGCAGCCGGGCCACCTGGACCGTCTCCCGGGCCGGGGGCGCGGCGGGGAAATAACGGGCATAGATCTCGTTGAATTTCGCGAAATCGTTCATGTCCCGCAGGAACACCGTGGATTTCAGCACGTTCTCCAGGGTCATGCCGGCAGCCCCGACGATGGCCTTGAGGTTCTCCAGAACCTGCTCGGCCTGCGCCTCGATGCCGGCCCCGGCGAATTCGCCCGTCTTCGGGTCCATCCCGAGCGTCCCCGACACGAACAGCAGGTTCCCGTGCTGGATGGCCTGAGAATAGGGCCCGATCGCCGCGGGAGCCCCGGCGGTCGTCACGATGGTCTTCATGTCGCCTTTCTCCTTTCCGGTATGCTTTGCGGACTATACCACGGACCGGTCGGAGGTTTCACCGAAAACCGCGGACGGGCCTGTCCATTTTTATGTTGACACTCCCGGCCTTTCCTTATAGAGAAACCGAGATTTAACCGCCGGAGGTCAGGTCATGAAAAAGCTCGCCGTGTTCGCCGCCGTCATCGCGCTGGTTGCATTCGCGGCCGCCCCGTCCGCACGGGCCGCCGACACCATCAAGATCGGGGCCGCCTTTGCCCTGTCCGGGAGCATCGCCGTATACGGCGAGGGCTTCAAGAAGTGCATCGATCTCGCCGTCGAGGAGATCAACGCCAAGGGCGGGATCAAGGGCAAGAAGATCGAGATCGTCTACGAGGACAACAAGAGCAACCCCAAGGACTGCGTCACGGCGGTGCGCAAGCTCATCACCGTGGACAAGGTCCCCGTGATCTTTGGGCCCGCCGGCAGCTCCAATTTCATGGCCACGGCCCCCGTCGCCCAGGAGAACAGAGTCGTCCTGATCTCTGCCCAGGGCGCGGCCGTGGGCCTGACCAGGGCGGGCGAGTACATCTTCCGGGTCTTCCCCTCCGACACCCTGCAGGGCCCCCACCTGGCGAAGCTGGCCATGAGCAAGGGCTTCAAGAAGGTGCCCGTCATGTACGTGAACAACGACTGGGGCCTCGGGCTGAAGAATGCCTTCATGGACGCCTACAAGAGGATGGGCGGCACGGTGACGGACGTCATCGCCTACGACGAGAAAAAGACCGACTACCGCTCGGAGCTCCTCCGTGCCACCAAGGGCAATCCCCCGGCCATCGTGAACCTGACCTACATCAACGAGGGCGCCGTGCAGTTCAAGCAGGCCTTCGAGATGGGCATCAAGACGCAGTGGCTCTGCGGCTCCGCCGCCAGGGCACCCAAGATGGTGGAGCTGGCGGGCAAGGCCGCCGAGGGCGTCATCGGCACGTACCCCTCGGTGCCCCAGAACACCAAGCAGTACCAGGCTTTCAAGGAGGCCTACAAGAAGAAGTACGGCGATGACAAGATCCCCATCTTCGGCGACTACAACTACGACATGGTCTATCTTACTGCCAGGGCCATCGAAAAGGGCGGCACCACGGCCGACGGAATCCGCAAGGCCCTGCCCCAGGTGGCCAAGGGCTACAGGGGCGTGACGGGCGACAAGACCTTCGACAGCGAGCGGAGCCCGAAATTCGCCGAGTACGGCATCTGGGTCGTCAGGAACGGCAAGATCGAAGACTACAAGAAATAACCGGATTGTAAAAGCTCATCAGGTCGAGATGGAGGGTTCCGGCTGTCAATTCGGCCGGAACCTCCTTTTTTTCGCATGGATTCCATCGGCTACTACCTCCAGACCGTCGTCAACGGCATCCTCGCGGGCTGCATCTACGCCCTGTTCGCCATGGGGCTCACCCTCATCTACGGCGTGCTCAATTTCGTGAACTTCGCCCACGGGGAGCTGATCATGTGGGGGGCCTACTTCCTGTTCCTCTTCATGGGCGAGCCCTTCGGCCTGCCCCTGTTCGCCGCACTCCTGCCGGCCCTGGCCCTTACGGGCTGCCTGGGGCTCGCGATGGACTACTCCGTCTTCCGCCCCATCCGCAGGGCGAACCGCCTGACGCTGCTGATCGCGGCGATGGGCCTCTCCGTCTTCCTGCGCAACGCCGCCCAGTTCTTCTGGGGGGCCGAGGTGCGGACCTACGGCCTCGAGGTCTCAGCGGGCACNCGATTCTTCGGCCTCTATCTCACAACNCCGCAGATGGCCATCATCGCCGTNACGGTTCTCTGCGTGGCCGCGGTCTACCTGCTCTTCTTCAAGTCGCGCCTCGGCAAGTCGATGCGGGCCCTCTCGGACAACCTCGACCTCGCGAGAATCTCGGGCATCGACACGAAACGGACGATCCTCGCGGCCTGGGTCATCTCGGCGGTCCTGGCGGCCGTGGGGGGCATCCTGCTCGCGCTCGACACGAACCTCTCCCCGGAGATGGGTGTCATCAACCTGATCAAGGCCTTCGCGGCGACTCTCATCGGCGGCGTGGGAAACCTCTGGGGGGCGCTGCTCGGGGGGATGCTCATCGGCCTGGCCGAGAACCTGGGCGTGCTGTTCATCTCGCCCGGCTACAAGGACGCCGTCGCCTTCGTCATCATGGTGATCATCCTGCTGGCCCGCCCCTACTTGATCATCGGGGAAAGGAGCGACTGAGATGGACCTGCTTCTTCACCTCGCCATCGTCGTCGCCATCTACGCCATCTTCGCGCTGAGCCTCAACGTGGAGGTGGGCTACACGGGCCTGTTCAACTTCGGCCACGTGGCCTTTTTCGCCATCGGCGCCTACACGTCGGCCCTGCTGACGCTGGCCGGCCTTCCCTTCGCCACCGGCCTTCTCGCGGGACTGGTCCTGGCGGGCCTCTGCGGGTACCTGCTCAGCATCCCGGCCCTCAAGCTCCAGGGGGACTATTTCGGGATCGCGACCCTGGGCTTCGGCGAGATCCTCCGGATGGTCGTCAACAACGAGGTCTGGCTCACCAAGGGGCCCATGGGACTTCCGGGCATCCCGCGGCCCGATCTCTTCGGCGTCGTCTTCGACACCCTTCCCGGCTACCTCGCCCTCTCGGGCGGCTTTGCGATTGCGACCTTCGCCATCCTGGCCTTTGTCGTCCTGAGTCCCTTCGGCCGCGCCCTGAAAGCGGTGCGCGACGACGAGACGGCGGCGGAAATCCTGGGCAAGAACGCTTTCCGGTTCAAGATCAAGTCCTTCGTCATCGGCTCCGTCTTCGCGGGGCTGGCGGGCGTGCTCTGGGCCCACTACACGACCTTCATCGGCCCCGGCGACTTCACCCTCACCGAGACGATCCTCGTGCTGCTCATCGTCGTCATGGGCGGCAAGGGGACTTTCCTCGGTCCCGTGGTAGGCGCCGTTGTCCTCATCTTCTTCCAGGAGTCGGTTCGGTTCCTGCGCCTTCCGCCCGAGTGGACGCGGCTGCTGGGACCCATGCAGCAGATGGTTTTCGGGCTGCTTCTCGTCATCCTCATGATTTTCCGCCCCGAGGGGATCATTCGCGAAAAGGGGGGACGGCGCGGTGATTGAGATCCGAAACGTCACCAAGACCTTCGGCGGCACGCGCGCCGTCTCGGAATGCTCGATCAGCCTCGACGGTCTCGGCATCACGGGGCTCATCGGCCCCAACGGCAGCGGAAAGACGACGCTGTTCAACCTCATCACGGGCCTGCTCAAGCCCGACAGCGGGGAGATCCGGTTCCTCGGCAACCGGATCGACGGCCGCCCACCCCACGAGATGTCACGGCTCGGCCTGATCCGGACCTTCCAGCTCTCGCGGGTCTTCCCCCGCATGACGGTGCTGGAAAACATGCTGCTGGCGCCCCAGGGACAGACGGGGGAGTGCTTCCTCTCGCTGTGGTTCCTGCTGCCGAAGATCCGGAGCGAGGAGTCGGAAAACCGCGAGCGGGCCCTCGAGCTGCTCGACCTGCTCGGCCTGACGAAGCTGCACGACCAGTTCGCCGAGAACCTCTCCTACGGCCAGCAGAAGCTGCTCGAACTGGGCAGGGCCCTCATGGCAAAGCCCAGGATGATTCTCCTGGACGAGCCGACGGCGGGGATCAACCCGACGCTGATCCGGACGATGATCGAGATGATCCTGGCGATGAGGGAGCGGGGCCAGGTCTTCTTCATCATCGAGCACAACATGGACGTGGTCATCGAGGTCTGCGAGAAGGTTTTCGTCCTCGACCACGGCGAGAAGATCGCCGAGGGAAGGCCGGCGGAGATCCAGAAGGACCCGCGCGTCATCGAGGCGTACCTGGGATGCTGAGACTGGAAACAACGGATATCTACGCCGGCTACGGCAAGATCGAGGTCCTGCACGGGGCGTCGATCCGCGCCGCGGCGGGCGAGATCATCTGCATCATCGGCCCCAACGGCTCCGGGAAGTCGACGCTCCTCAAGACCGTCTTCGGCCTCATCAAGCCGACGAAGGGCACGGTCAGCTTCGACGGCAGGGACGTCACGCGCCTCGACCCGGAGCAGAAAGTGCCCCTCGGGATCGCCTTCATCCCCCAGGGACGCAACGTTTTCCCGTCGCTGACGGTCCGGGAGAACCTCGAGATGGGCGGCACCGCCCTCAACAGCGAGAAGGCCGTCCGCCTGGCCATCGAGGAGGCCGTCGAGGCCTACCCCCTGCTCAAGGGAAAGATCCGCGAGCGTGCCGGGAACCTCTCGGGAGGCGAGAAGCAGATCCTCTCGCTGGCCCGGGCCGACATGGTCAAGCCGGGCCTCATCCTCATGGACGAACCCTCCATCGGCCTTTCCCCGAAAATGATCGACGAGGTCTACGAGAAAATCGGCGAGATCAACCGCCGGGGCACCACCTTCGCTATCGTCGAGCAGAACGCCCGCAAGGCCCTGTCCATCGCACACCGCGGCTACGTGCTGGACCTGGGAAAGACGCGTCTCGAGGACACGGGCGCGGGGCTCCTCGACAACGAGGAAGTGAAGAAGCTCTACCTGGGCGGCTGAACATCAGGGGACAGGGTTCAGGGGCCAGGGTGCAGGCAAAGACAATTCTTATGATGCAGCCTGATTCGATCAATCGCAGCACTTCACAATCAACTGCCAACCTGCTAAGATGAAAACAAACTCAATTCCTCATCCACGCATCGTTTCGATCGTTCGCAGATTTCATTTCCTCTTCCTGATGGAATGAAAAGAAAGGGCGGAACAGACCGGACAGACCATTCCAACGGAGGTTCCCATGAAACCCATCGGACCCCTCATGTGGGAGCATCGGCTGATCGAGCAGATGGTGGGCCTTCTCCGTGGGGAGATCGACCGCATCACGAGCCGCAAGACGGTCGACGTGATCCTCATCGAACAGGCCGTCGATTTCTTCCGGACCTACGCCGACCGGACGCACCACGGCAAGGAGGAAGAGATCCTGTTCCGCGATCTTGCGGGAAAGAATCTCTCCCCGGATCACCGGGCTGTCATGGAGGAGTTGATCCGCGAGCACATTCACGGACGCGAGCTGGTGCGCAAGCTCGTCGAGGCCAAGGACCTGCATGTCAACGGCTACGCCGAGGCGCTGCCCCACATCGCCAGGGAACTCAAGGCGCTCGTTGATTTCTACCCGAAGCACATCGAGAAGGAGGACAAGCGGTTCTTCTTCCCCTGCATGGCCTACTTCACGCAGGCCGAGCAGGACCGTATGCTCGGGGAGTTCCGGGCCTTCGACCGGAACATGATTCACGAGAAGTACCGCGGGGTGGTGGAACGTTTCCTGGGGAGAAAGGTGAGACGGCCGGCCCGGTCCGACTGAGACAAGTCGTCCGCGACGGGCTTCCTCAATGCGATAGAGAAGCTCGGGATTGATGAAGAGCGGAAGCTCGGAGAGGGGTTCTCTCATCCTTGTGAATCCGCCCTTCCTCACTTCTGTTCTTCCGTTCTCGCCGTATCGGTTGCGGAAAGACCTGAGACGGGCAGCGCGGATGTTGAACCCTCTGACAGCCACTTACGATCGTCGCTTGCCGACGGAGGCCAGGTAGATCGTGAATTCCTCTTTTCCGTCCACCCGCAGGAGGCGGTCCATGGCCTCCTGGTCGTAGGCGGCCACGGCACAGGTGCCCGCTCCGATCGCCTCGCAGGCCAGGTAGAGGTTCTGGCAGACGTGCCCCGCATCCAGGGCGATGACCTTGGCCGCGGCCAGGCTGTAGCGCCACTCCATCCTGTAGGGAACGGCCGTCCACACAAAGGTGACGGCCGACTGCGCCGGGTAGGGCTGGCCGAAAACGGCGTCCACCACCTTCTGCCCGATGTTCTCGTCGCCGCGCTCGAGCAGCAGCTGGTGCTCGATGGGGAGGTATCGATACGTTCCCGCCAGGAGGCCCTTCACGCGAACCACGCACAGGTAGGTCTCCAGGGCATGCCGGCATCCGGCGGACGGAACCGTCCGGTAGGCATGCCCCTCGTCGAGTTTCGTCCGGATCCCCTGGGTCGCCCACAGCAGGAAGCTCAGTTCATCCAGGGTCATCTCCTCCCGCGTGTAGACGCGCCGGCTCTTGCGGTTCCGGATCGCCTTGACCAGACCGATGTCCGGGATGCCGCTCCACTTGCCGTACTTCGGCAGATCGATACGGACGGCGTCGGCCGGGTACGGCTTTTCGATGGGAGGCGCGGGGACCCCGCGGTTCTGGTCGGTTCCGGAGAAATCGATCCTCTTCCGGATGCTGTCCTTCAGGAAAAACCGGAACTGTTCGACGAGCTTCGTATCCATGGCGCACCCATTCCTCGACCCCCACGGGCCTACGCGCGGAACTGCCGGATGACCTCCCCGAACCCTTTCAGGGAGTCGACGATGGTCCTGTCCTCGACGCAGTAGGCGATCCGGAAGTAGCCGGGTGCACCGAAGCCGCTCCCCGGCACGGTGAGGATGTTCTTGCTCTGCAGGGCCCGGACGAATTCCACGTCGTCCTCGATCGGCGACTTCGGGAACAGGTAGAAGGCCCCCTCGGGTTTCGTGAACTCGTAGCCGCAGGCGGCGAGGCCGTCGCAGAGAAGATCCCGTTTGCGCCGGTACTCCGCCACGTTCACCTCCACGTCCAGGACCTTCGGCAGGACCCGCTGGATAAAGGCCGGCGCGTTGACGAACCCGAGCGTGCGGTTGCACATGACCAGACCGCCCAGGAGCAGATCGAGGCTGTCGGCCTCGGGGTTCACGGCGATGAATCCGATGCGCTCGCCGGGGATGGAGAGGGTCTTCGAGTAGGAGTTCGCCACCAGGCTGTTCCGGTAGGCCTTCAGCAGGCTCGGGACCTTCACGCCGTCGTAGACGATCTTGTCGTAGGGCTCGTCGGAGACGAGGTAAATCGCCCGGCCGATCTTGTTGCCCTTGTCCTCCAGCAGAGACGCCAGGGCGCGGATGGAGGTCTCGTCGTAAACGCGGCCCGTGGGGTTGTTCGGCGAGTTGATGAGGACGGCCTTCGTTCTCTCCGTGACGGCCTCCTCGATCGCCCACAGATCGAGGGAGAAGTCCTCCTTCGACCGGACCAGCCGGACGGCCCCGCCGTGGTTGTCCACGTAGGACCCGTACTCGACGAAGTACGGGGCGGGAATGATCACCTCGTCGCCCGGGTCGAGGAGGGTCTTCAGGATCACGTTGAGGGCCCCCGCGGCCCCGCAGGTCATGATGACATGGTCGGCGGCAAGCTTCACCCCGTGGTCCCGGCTCACCCTCGATGCAACGGCGGCGCGGGTTTCAGGGTATCCCGCGTTGGGCATGTAGGCGTGCACGCCGGGGCGCTCATCCTTTGCCACGTCCAGGAGGGCTTTCCGCAGCGCGGGCGGCGGCGGCACGTTCGGGTTCCCCAGGCTGAAGTCGAAGACGTTATCGGCCCCGAACTGCCGCTTGAGCCGGATGCCGTCCTCGAACATCTTGCGGATCCACGAGGACTTCGTGATCATCCCCTCGATCTTCTTCGATACCGCCATGGCGCTCTCCTTTCAAAAGGAAAGGCATCAGGCATCAGATAACAGGCAGAAGGAACGGCGGATGCTTCTTTCCTTCCTAACGCCTGGTGCCTGGCGCCTCTTGCCTGGGCTTGACTACCACACCCGGCCGACACCCGTCAACAGGAGAGTCCCGAAACTGCTTGACATTTCAAAACCCTTCTTCTAAGATGCCGACCGGTTCGGAGGGGGTGCGCGGTCGCCATGATCATCCGGAAGGCCGGGAAAATCGTCGATGGCCTCTACGCCCTGGCGGACATCGATCTGCCTGCATGGCTCGTTGCGGCCGAGACCCCGTCTCTCTTCGACGCCGGGATCACCTTCATGGGGCCTTCCTACCTTCGCGAGATCCGGCGGTACCTCGGTGACGAGAGCCGCCTTCGCTGGGTCTTCATCACTCATGCCCACTTCGATCACAGCGGGACGGCCCCCTACCTCAAGCGCCGCATCCCGGGGCTGAAGGTGGCCGCAAGCGGGCTTGCCGCAGACATTTTCAAGAAACCGACCGCCGTCAATCTGATCCGGAGCCTCAGCCGGGATTACGAGGAGCAGCACAAGGCGCTCTTCGGGGACGAGAACGTCTCTTTCGACGCCCTCGAGGTGGACCGTGTCCTCGCCGACGGTGAGACGGTCGATCTGGGCGGCGGCTGGACCTTCCGGGTGATCGCCACGCCGGGGCACACGCGCGACGGCGTCTCGTTCTACTTCCCGGGCATCAAGGCCCTCATCTGCGGCGAGGCCGCGGGGGTGCCGGACCGCAATTTCAAAATCCACCCCGAGTTCCTCGCCAGCTACAGGGACTACGTGGCCTCCCTCGAGAAGCTGACCGCCCTGGACGTGGAGATCATCATGCTGAGCCATCACTACGTGCTGACGGGCCAGGACGCCCGGGGCTATCTGAAGAAATCCCTGGAGAGCACCTTCGCCTTCGCCGAGAGGATCCGGGGCTACCTGGCCTCCTCCGGCGGCAGCCAGGAGAGCGTCGTCAAGCGGATCTTCAAGGAGGACCACCAGGACACGGGGGCCATCCAGCAGGCCGAGAGGCCCTACCTGATCAACCTCGCGGCCAAGGTGAAGGCCGTGGCGGAAAACAGGTGACCGGGTGACTGCCCGGATAAGCATGGCGAGCGGCTGCCGCTCATCTCAGGGCACACGGACCATGAAGTCAGGAAGAGCAGAAGTCCGGAAGTGACGAGAACCTGTTCATTCCGCGCCGCACTTCCGCTCTTCAGCGCTTCCTCATTTCGAATCCGATTGCCGTGGCCCTGCGCCGGGGCGATGCAGCGCGACCCCTGCGGGCGCGGTGGAGAAAACAAGGGAGAGAGACGAACGATCATCCTGAAAGGAGCGAGAGGTACATGAACATCCTGATATTCGGACCCAACGGCAGCGGCAAGGGAACCCAGGGCGCCATCGTCCAGAAGAAGTACGGCGTTCCCCACATCGAGACGGGTGTGATTTTCCGGGAGAACATCGCGAAGGGAACGGAACTCGGCAAGAAGGCGAAGGCCTACATCGACAAGGGCGATCTGGTCCCCGACGACATCACGATCCCCATGATCCTGGACCGGCTCCAGGAGCCCGACTGCGCAAAGGGCTGGCTCCTCGACGGCTTCCCCCGGAACCTGGCCCAGGCGGAGGCCATGTGGAAGGCCCTGCAGGAGCGCAACATGAAGCTCGACTTCGTCGTCGAGATCCTGCTGGCCCGCGACATCGCCAAGAAACGCATCATGGGCCGGAGGCTCTGCCCCGCGGACAACAACCACCCGAACAACATCTACATCGACGCCATCAAGCCCGCCGAGAAGGACGGCAAGATGGTCTGCCGGGTCTGCGGCGCCGACAACCTCAAGACCCGCGCCGACGACCAGGACGAGGCGGCCATCGACAAGCGCCACGGCATCTACTACGACACCAAGACGGGGTCGCTTGCGGCCGTGAACTTCTTCAAGCAGCGCGTGAAGGTCATCGAGGTGGACGGCACGCCGGGCGTGAAGGAGGTCTCCGAGGACCTCATGAAAAAACTGGGTTGATTTATTAATTATTTCAATGTATAAACGAACCCTCCCGCCGGGACTCACCCGACGGGAGGATTTTTTATTGCTCTACGATTATTAAATGAGAGCCACAAGACAATTTTGCCGGCTCAAAAGCGCTTTGCGACGGTTCTAAGCTCCCTGCACTGCTCCGCCACAAACTCGCCCTCCGGGCTCAGACATGTGGCTCCGCGGTCGTTCCGGTTCACTAAAAACCGTTCGCGACACCGGGGGCGCATCCCGCAGGAGGCGCGATCATGTCCCTTCGCTTCCTTGCCGGGGAGCAACCGCAGGTTGCGACAGAGACGTTTTCAACGAGCCTTGCAAAACCGTTTCGCGGCTCTCTTGAGGCAACTGTTCATCACCATGAAATACATTCGCAACTTCAGCATCATCGCCCACATCGACCACGGCAAGTCCACCCTGGCCGACCGGCTCATCCAGCATACCGGCATGATCGAGGACCGCAACTTCCGAGACCAGATCCTCGACAACATGGACATCGAGCGGGAGCGGGGGATCACGATCAAGAGCCAGGCCGTCACCCTTCCCTACCGGGCCCGAAACGGCCGGGATTACACTCTGAACCTCATCGACACGCCGGGCCACGTGGATTTCACCTACGAGGTATCCCGGTCCCTGGCCTCCTGCGAGGGGGTGCTCCTGCTCATCGACGCCTCGCAGGGCGTGCAGGCCCAGACGATCGCCAACCTCTACCTGGCCATGGAGCACAACCTGGCCATCATCCCCGTCATCAACAAGATCGACCTCCTGACGGCGGACGTGGACCGGGTCCTCGAGCAGATCGACGCCGAGCTGGGTCTCGACCCGTTCACCCACATCCGGTGCTCCGCCAAGCAGGGGATCGGGATCGAGGACGTCCTGGAAGCCATCGTCGAACGAGTCCCGCCGCCGACGGGGGACCCGGAGAAGCCTCTCTCGGCCCTGATCTTCGACGCCCAGTACGACTCGTTCCGGGGCACGGTCATCCACTGTCGGGTCTTCGACGGGACCGTCCGGCCCGGCAACGTCATCCGTTTCATGTCGACGGGCTCCACCTACAGGGTCGAAGAGGTCGGACGATTCGCCCTGATGCGGTCGAAGAAGGACAGCCTCTCGGCGGGCGAGGTGGGGTACATCATCGCCGGGGTCAAGAACGTTTCCGACGTCCGCATCGGCGACACGATCACCCTGGACGACCGGCCCCTCGAGAAGGCCCTGCCGGGCTTCAAGGAAATCAAGCCCGTCGTGTTCTCGTCCATCTACCCGATCGCGTCGGATGACTACGAGGACCTCGCCCTGGCCCTGGAGAAATACAAGCTCAACGACGCCGCCCTGGTGTACACGAAGGACTCCTCCGCCGCGCTCGGCCTGGGGTTCCGGTGCGGCTTCCTGGGGCTTCTGCACCTCGAGATCGTCCAGGAGAGGCTCGAGCGGGAGTTCGACCAGTCCATCATCCTCTCCGTGCCGAGCGTCCGGTACCGCTTCACCCTCAAGGACGGCAGCGTCGTGCACGTCGACAACCCTTCCCACTACCCGGACCCCGCTTCGATCGAGAAGGCCGAAGAACCGTTCATCCGGGCCACCATGATCATGCCCGAGAAGTACCTCGGGGGCGTCATGAAGCTCTGCACGGAGAAGCGCGGCGCAAACTCGACGATGAACTACCTGAGCCCGGGCCGGGTGGAGCTGGTCTACGAGATGCCGCTCGCCGAGGTCCTCTTCGACTTCTACGACCGATTCAAGACGGTGACCCAGGGCTACGGGTCCTTCGACTACGACCTGATCGACTACCGCGAGGGGAAGCTCGTCCTGCTCGACATCCTCGTCAACGGCGAGAAGGTGGACGCCCTCTCCCAGATCGTTCACCGCGACAACGCCCGCCAGAGGGGCGTCCATGCCTGCGAGAAGCTCAAGGACGAGATCCCGCGCCAGCAGTTCAAGATTGCGATCCAGGGTGCCATCGGCGGCGAGATCATCTCGCGCTCGACGATCAGCCCCTTCCGCAAGGACGTCACGGCCAAGTGCTACGGCGGCGACATCACGCGGAAGCGCAAGCTCCTGGAAAAGCAGAAGAAAGGCAAGAAGCGCATGAAGATGGTGGGCACCGTGAGCATCCCCCAGAGCGCCTTCCTGGCCGTGCTGCAGTCGGATAATGACTGAGAAAGGACGGAAGTTAGGAAGCTCGGAAGTGAAGAAGAGCGGAAAAAGAGAATGGATTCCATCCACGCCGCTCTTCCGCTCTTCCGATGCTCCGATCTTCCCTGCGACATACCCGGGACTGAGATAACGATGCACGATGACAGGATCAGCACGGCCGCAGGGCTGTACATACACGTCCCCTTCTGCCGCTCGAAGTGCGCCTACTGCGATTTCTACTCGATCACGGATCGCGGCGCGGTCGATGCCTGGCTCGAGGCTTTGTCTCTGGAGATGGGGATGTACCGGGGGTTTGCCCCGGCCTTCGACACGGTCTATGTCGGCGGCGGAACCCCCTCGTGCCTCCCCCCCGGGCGCCTGGAGGAGCTGCTCCGGCTGGTCCGATGCGCCTTTCCCGTCGTTGCCGGGGCCGAGACGACCGTGGAGGTCAACCCGGGAGACGTTGACGCCGCATTCCTGGACCGCCTTCGCGGAGCCGGCTGCAACCGGTTGAGCATCGGGGTGCAGTCCTTCAACGACGGCGTCCTGGCCTTTCTCGGGCGTCGCCACAACGCCCGCGAGGCGCTCGCGGCGATCGAAGCGGGGCGCCGCGCCGGGTTCGAGAATCTCTCCGTCGATCTCATCTACGGGGTCCCCGGCCAGTCCCTCGATCTGTGGCGGCGGACCCTGAGGATTGCCCTTGCCTTCGTGCCCGAGCACCTCTCCTGCTACGAGCTGACCGTCGAGCGGGGGACCCCCCTGCACCGCCGGCTGGAGGCCGGGCACATGGCCCCTCTCGGCGAGGAGGAGGAATCCCTCTTCTTTGAGGAAACCTCGACGTTCCTGGAGGACAGCGGGTACGTTCACTACGAGGTCTCCAATTTCGCCCGCGCGGAATCCCTGATCTCCCGTCACAACCACGGGTACTGGGATCACTCGCCCTACCTCGGCCTGGGCCCGGCAGCCCACTCCTTCCGGGGGAATCGGCGCTGGTGGAATCACCGGGACGTGGGCCGCTACGTCCGCGATGCCCGCTCGGGGAAAAGGCCGGTGGCCGGCGGGGAAGAACTCTCGCAGGAGGAACTCCGGACGGAGGCCCTCTACTTCGGGTTCCGGACGAAGCGGGGGATCCACGGTCCTGCATTCAGGCAACGCTACGGGCTCGACCTGTTCCGGGCGCGGGAAGCCGCCCTGCGCGGCATGCGCGACGAAGGCCTGATCCGCCTCGACGGGGAGGTTCTGTCCCCCACCCGCCGCGGGTTGGCCCTGGCGGACCGGCTGTGCCTGCTGTAAATTTTTCGAGGAATTCCTTGATTCCTGCATGAGAATGTGAGAATAAATAGCGCTTCGGAATCGGCAGGATAACCCGCACGAGGTGAGATATGGGCAGTGTCGTCAAGAAGAGAAGGAAGAAGATCAGCAAGCACAAGTACCGCAAGCGTCTGAAGGCCAATCGCCACAAGAAGCGTTAACGCCTCCGGGACATCCCCGCTTCGCACACGCGGGGATGCCCCGTTGCAGCATTCCGCCGGAACGAAAGGCCCTGTGAGTCGAAAGGCAGCGGCGTGACGATCGGTGCGACAAGCGATCGGCACCAAGGTCGATCCCCAGGCACCGGCTGTATCCGTGCCGCCGCGAGGCGCCCGGACGATTCGATCGGGCCGTGCCGATCCGGATGGGGTCCATGGTGATCACGCCGCGCGACAAAGTCATCCTGACCTGCATTGCCGCCCTTTTCGCATCCCGGCTCCTCACGATCAGCGTCGTCCAGCTGGCCCCCGACGAGGCCTACTACTGGTACTGGGGCCTTCACCCCTCGCTTGCGTACGCCGATCACCCCCCCATGGTGGCCTGGGTGATGGCGCTCTTCACGGCCCTGGGGGGCGACACGGAGCTGTTCGTGCGCCTCGGCGGGTTTCTCCTTTCCGCGGGGGCCCTGTTTTTCCTCTGGGATACCGCCCGCACCCTCTTCCCCGCTCTCCGCGAACTGGCCGGGGACGTTCTCCTCGCATTCAACGCAACGCTGCTCTTCCCGGCGGGCAGCATCGTCCAGACTCCCGACACGCCCATGCTCTTTTTCTGGGCGGCCGCAACGTGGTGCGGAAGCCGCATCGTGGCGGGCGGCCCCGGCGGGTGGTGGTACGGCTGGGGGGCGGCCCTCGGACTCGGCCTGTTGAGCAAGTACACCATGATCCTGCTCGTCCCCTGCACCTTCGGGGTTCTCCTGTTCTGCCCCTCGCTTCGCCACTGGCTGGGCAGGAGGGAGCCCTGGCTTGCCCTCGTCGTCGCCCTGCTGTTCTTTTCGCCCGTCCTGTACTGGAATTGGCAGCACGACTGGCTGTCCTTCGCGTACCAGCTCCGGCAGGGGTTCTCTCCGAAGCAGAAAGCCGTCGCCCTGAAGCTGCTGGAATATCTCGGAGGCCAGGCCGGCGTGGTCACCCCGGTCCTCTTCATCCTCGTCGCCGGGTACAGTGTGAAGGCGCTTCGCATTCATCTCGACAGGGGCAACCCGGCCTATTGCTACCTCCTGATGCTGTCCTGGCCCGTCCTGGCCTTCTTCGGGTTTTCCACGGCCGTGGGCAAAGTCGCCGAGGCAAACTGGCCCGCGCCCGCCTACATCGCGGGGTTCATCCTCGCGGGGGCTGTTTTCCGGAGCCTCTATGCGTCCCGGCCTGCCCACCGCCGCCTTGCCGCCGCCGGCCTCGCCCTCGGCATCGCGGCGACCCTCGTGATCCAGGCCCACCTGGCGCGGCCCTTTCTCCCGATCCCCCCGGGCAAGGATCAGACCCGGCAGTTCCACGGCTGGCGCGAACTGGGCGGCCGGGTCTCGCGCATCATCGACGAGCGTCCCGCGTCTCAGGGCTACATCCTTGTCTCCGACAGGGGGACCACGGTTGCCGGGGCCGTCTTCTACAGCGGGGCGCGTCTGACGGGGCTGGACCTCTTTCAGCCGGAGCGGTACGTTTTCCTGGGGGACCTTTCGGCACTGCGCGGGAAGGATGCCGTCCTGGTGCTCCACGGGTCCCACGAGGCCGGCCTGAAGCGATACGAAGGGTTCTTCGACTCCATGGAGCCCGCGGGGGAACACGAACGCCTGTTCCGCGGGGAGAGAATCGACGGGCTCAGCGTGAAGCTCTTCGTCGGCCGCGGCTTTGCGGGCAGCTGGACAGCCGGGATCGACAGAACACGCTGAATGAAGAGAGCCTGTTGCCCTGTCAGCCCCCGCACAAACCGGGGACATGAAGGCGACGGACGCCCCTCCGATCATGGCGGCGATGCTGCTGGAGGGGTACCAGCATTACATCGTTCTCGATCGTGCCTTCCGGGGCCTGGCCGCGCTGATGGGGGTCGCGATGGTTCTCGGAACGAGGTCGGCGAACCGCGTGATCGAGCGCATGCCCCGTGCAACATTTCAGCGCTTCGTGGCTGTCCTGCTGACGGCAATCGCCGGCTACATGGTGATCCACGGCCAGCAACGCCCTCGGTCCGAACGACGCCGGACGATACGGGCATGGGGTCCACCCTTCCGGGCCTCTCGCCGCGAGCCTCTACCCCCCGCCTTTTCTCGGCTGCCTGCGAACCCGGAATGTCCAGGTGTGGTTGATCAGGTAGTTGAGCACCGCAGAGATGCCGATGGCGAGGAAATTGGCCATCTCCAGGAACATGTGCCGCCTGAGCACGTTCGTGAACAGGACCTGCAGCGCGATGGCGAGCGAGCAGGATGCACAGTACTGGAGAAACTGGACGAGGACGGAAGCCCGGCCGTGGACCTTCCGGTCCCCCCATGTCCAGGCCCGGTTCCACAGGAAATTGTGCGCCGTGGCGATGAAGATGGCCGTCGCGAGGGCGAGATTCGCCCGGAGGTCGGTGGACTCGATGCCCCGGAAGACAACCTTGTCCCCGAGGTACAGCATGCCGACGTTGACGATCGTCCCGGCAAACCCCACGGTTCCGAACTTCGCGAAGCGCTGCCTCACCAGCCACTCGCCGCCCGGAAGCCGGGAGACGGCGTCCTTCACGGCCTGCTTGACCCGCTGCAAGGCGCTCATCCCCCGGGTTCCTCCGCCAGCATTTCCAGCGCGCAGTCCAGGACGCGCTCGGGTCGAATGGCCTTCAGGCACCGGTTGTCCCCGTCGCAGGGGGAGTTTCGGTGGTTGTAGGCCGTCAGGCAGGGCGAACAGGCGATCCCGCTGTAGAACACCTTCGTCCCGGGGCTGTTGGGCCCGTACAGGACGGGCGTCTCGGGTCCGAAGAGGAGAATCGAGCGGATCGGCGTCATGACGGCGAACTGCCCGGGCCCGCCGTCGTTGGTGATGAGAAGCGACGCAATGTGGAAGATCACGAGCAGCTCCCGGATCGTCTTCGTGTAGCCCGTCAGATCGATGCAAAGAGGGCTGCGGCAATGCTCCTGGATGGCGCCCGCCAAGGCCCTGTCGGCGGGCATGCCGATGACCCCCACGGCGTGGCCCCGGCTCACGATCCCCTCCGCCGTCCTGCAGAAATACTCGAGAGGCCAGGCACGGATCGGGAGCAGCCCCCCGCTGGGGTACAGCAGCACCAGCTTCTTCCCGCCGATGACCGGAAAATCGGCCAGGAGCCGACTGTGCATCGCCTCGAGCTCCCCCTCGCGCATCCGCAGCTTCGGGGCGTCTTTCGGGACGTCCCCGTACCGGCCCGTCTTGTTCTTCGGGACATCGCGGGATTCGATGGCGTCCACGAGGGCAAGGAACTGTTCGCTGATGTGGCGGTAGGGGTTGTAGAGCACGGGCCGGTTGATGAAATCGCCCCGGTAGAGGCCTTCCATCGTGTGCGGGTGAAACCCCACCCGCAGGGGTGCGCCGCTGAACCACGAGAAGATGCTGCTCACACGTGCGAAGAGCTCGCAATCGATGACGACGTCGAACCGCAGGGCACGCATCGTTCGGATCACCGCCAGGCTGTCCGCCGCGAGCCCGCCCAGCGACCGGTCGCTGAGGGTCATGACGTTCTCGGGCGGGATGAGTTCCAGGAGGTCCAGGATCTCCCGGTTCTTCTCGAACACCAGCGCGTGGATCGCAGCTTGCGGGTATTTCTCCCGCAGGCGGCGGAACATGGAACAGCCGAGCACGAGGCTTCCCATCTCGGAGAGCAGGAGGACCAGGATCCGCCGGGGCGTCCCTGACGGCTCCCGCCCCTTCCCGAGCAGCGAGAGCGCCCGGCAGATCAGCGGCCCCACGGCCCGGTCGATCCTTCTCTGTGTCCTGACATCCATGTACGATCGCCTATCCTTGTCCTGCCCGGTCTCGGGTGCAACCCGCGGCCGGGGCCCGGTCCGAATCGCAGGGCTCAAGCCGCCGCGGCTTCGGACTGCATGCCCTGCCGGTCGGGACGGAGCAGGTGGTAGAGCGCCAGACCCGCAAGGTAAACCAGGGCACCCGACCAGATCACGTCCGTCAGGAAGTGCCCGCCCTGGATCATCCTGCCCAGCCCCATCAGCCCCCCGTAGAGGATTCCCGCCGCCAGGGCCTTTCGCGCCCGCCCGGGGGCCCTGCGCCTCAGCACGAAATAAGGGGCCATTAAGAAAAACCCTACGGCCGCATGGCCCGAGGGGAACGAGCGCCCCTGGCCCGCCTCACCGGGGCTCCAGAAGGGGCGATAGACTTCCGTGCCCCCGAACTGCACGACGTCGGCAGGCCGCGGTCGGCCCCAGTGGTCCTTGAACGCCGTATTGACGATCAGCCCCGGCCCCAGGGCCAGGAAGGCGACGACGAAGAGCGCCGCCGCCCTCTCGCGCCGCAGGCGCTCGACGAAAAACCCCAGCACGAAAACGACGGCGCCCATCGCCCCGAGGGCAAGGGCGGGGATGTTTCCGTACCGGTAGAGAAACACCCAGGGTTCCTCGCCCCCATGCGTCCAGCCTGAACCGGGCGCATAAAAAAAGGCCGCAGCGGCCAGGTCGGCGCCCGACGCGCTCAGCCCGGCCGTTGCGGCTGCAACGGCCAGCAGTGGGATGAGAAACTCGGCGAGCAGGCCCTTCGTCATCTCCGTCCATGAAAAAAAGGGCCTCTTCGAGGCACCCTGTAGTCGGGTCAATAAACCACACCTGTCGCGCCGAGTCAACTGTTTTGCCGTGGGATTCCGGCACATTACGATCTCAACGCTTCGGCCGCCGCCACTCTTGGCGCTTGACAGGCAAGACGATTTTCCGCACAGTAGTGCATCCGGCCGCCGTCGAACTCCGGCTGACCGGGGATTCCCCGCACGAGTCGGACCCGGCGGGACGGAGGTAAGGAGAATTCCATGACAGCGCCCTTCCCCTCGCGCGACCTGGCCCGCACAACCCTCGCGGTGCTCTTCATCGGGGTGCTCATCGCCGCCAACGTCTGGATCCTGAAACCGTTCCTGCCTTCCCTGGTCTGGGCGGCCATCATCGTCGTGGCGACCTGGCCGCTTTTGATTCGCGCGCAGTCGCTGCTCGGCGGGAAACGGGCGGCCGCCGTTACGGTCATGACGCTGGGGCTTCTCGCACTCCTGATCGCCCCGATCATCCTCGCCGTCGTCACCCTCCTGGACAACGTGGAACGCGTGAGAGAAGTCGTGAAGACGCTGGAGGCGCAGGGTCTTCCCCCGCTGCCTGCGTGGGTTTCGGGGATTCCCCTGGCGGGCCCCAAAATGGCGGAGGCATGGAACGAACTCGCATCGGCCGGACAGGACGGGCTCGCTGCGAGACTGGCCCCCCACGTCAAGGAGATCGTAAGCTGGTTTGTGGATCAGGCGGGCGGGTTCGGGTTGATGATCGTCCAGTTGCTGCTCACCGTCATCATCGCCGCAATCCTCTATTCCGGCGGCGAGACGACGGCGGACGCGGTGCGGCGCTTCGCCCGCCGCCTCGCGGGACAGAAGGGGGACGACGTGACGATCCTCGCCGGGAAGGCGATCCGGGGCGTTGCGCTCGGGGTCGGCCTCACCGCGCTCGTCCAGTCCGTTCTGGGGGGGATCGGCCTTGCCCTGACGGGCGTGCCCGGAGCCACAGTGCTCACGGCGGTGATGCTTCTGCTGTGCATCGCCCAGCTGGGCCCCGGCCTCGTGCTCGTCCCGGCGGTGATCTGGCTTTTCTGGAGCGGCCAGACCCTCTGGGGCACGATCCTGCTGGTCTGGACGGTCGTCGTGGGCACCATGGACAACTTCCTGCGGCCCATCCTCATCCGGAAGGGCGCCGATCTGCCCCTGCTGCTGATCTTCGTCGGCGTGATCGGGGGACTCATCGCCTTCGGCATCATCGGACTGTTCATCGGGCCCGTGGTTCTGGCCGTGACGTACACCCTGCTTGCGGCGTGGGTCTCCGAATCCCCCTCCGAACCCCTCAGGAAGCCGTCGGAGTAGTCTCGGCAGCCTGCTCGGCGCACCGCGGCTCACCCCCGGGTCAGCGGGATGAACTCGAACCGGTCCGCGTCGAACAGTCCGCGGTCCGTCACCTTGAGATGGGGGATCACGGGAAGCGCCAGGAAGGAAAGGATCATGAAGGGATTGTCGACGACCCGCCGGCCGAGCGCCTGCGCCGCAACCTCGAGGGATTCATGAAGCACGGCCACCTCCTCGCAGGGCCTCTGCGACATGAGCCCCCCGAGGGGAAGCGGCAGGAACGCCTTCACCCGTTCGTTGTGCACCACGACGGCCCCGCCCCCGGATCGCCGGAGCACCTCGACGGCCCGCAGCATNTCGCCGTCGCTCGCACCNGCCACGATNAGGTTGTGCGAGTCGTGGGCCACCGTCGAGGCGATGGCGCCCTCCTCNATGCCCAGCCCGTCCGCGAAGGCCACNCCCACATTCCCCGTTCCGCGGTGCCTCTCAATGACCGCCACCTTGACCAGCCCCAGCGCCTTCGCATTCAGGACGGCTCCGGTTCGAGACAGTCTCCTCTCGCGCTTCTCGGTGAGGATCTGGCCCGGGACTATGCCGATGACGTTCAGGACCGGACCCTCTGCGCGCACCGCGATTTTGTCCCGCAGCTCACCGTCCCGGGGAAGCTCCATGGAGGAGGGTGCCGCCGATGCCTCCGCCCCGGGGAAGGAGACGGTGTAGCGCCCTTCGCGCCAGACCCACCGCCCGTCCTTCATGACATCGGAGACGGCGAACCCCTGCAGATCCTCCAGAAGCACCAGGTCCGCCCTCCGGCCCGGCGCGACGGCCCCCCGGTCGAAGATGCGGAAATGCTCGAAGGGGCTCAGACAGGCGATCCGCAGAGCCGTGACCGGGTCGATCCCGCAGCGCACGGCCCGGCGCAGGATCTCGTCCAGGTGACCTTCCCGGCAGAGCTCCCCCGGCGAGCGGTCGTCGGAGGCGAACCCCAGCCGGCTCGCCGAGGCGGGTGAGGCCAGGGGCGCGAGGGCCAAGAGGTTACGGGCCGACGTCCCCTCCCGCAGGTAGAGGAACATCCCCTTACGAAGCTTCTCCCGGCCCTCGTCCAAACTCGTCGTCTCGTGATCCGACCCGATGCCGCAAGCGATATAGTGGGACAGTTCCCTGCCGGACAGCAGCGGTGCGTGCCCATCTACGATCCCTCCCCGGAACAGCCGCATCTTCTCGACGCAGGATCCCTGAGCCTCCAGCAGGCCCGGCACGTTCATGAACTCTGCGAGACCGACGACGCGCCGGTTCGCTGCCAGGCGGGCGATTGCCTCCGCGGGGAACTCGCCCTTCGTCGTCTCGAAAGGGGTGGCGGGCACGCAGGAGGGGACGAGGAAGAAGACGTCGAGCGGCAGTCCCTCCGTCGCTTCGAGCATCAGACGAAAGCCTTCCTCGCCAAGGGAATTGGAGATTTCGTGCGGGTCGGCGAAGACGGCCGTCGTTCCCCGGCGGACGACGGCACGGGCGAACTCGGACGGGCTCAGCATGGTGCTTTCGATGTGAATGTGGCAGTCGGCAAACCCCGGGGCGACGAACCGGCCGTCCGCGTCGCGGGATTCGACGGCGGGCAGCTCTTCGAAGGCGAGGACGATCCCCCGGTGCACGGCGACGGGATGCTCCAGGATCTCACCGGTGAAGAGGTTGACGACACGGCCGTTGCGGATCAGGCAATCGCAGGGCTTACGCCCCGCGAAGATCTCCCTCCTCTCGGCGGCCTCGGCCGCAAAGGTCCCCACGTCCATGCCCCGCTCCCGGTTGCGGCGCGCGGTCACCCGCGCTCATTGACGCCGTTGTTCGAAAGGAATTCCATCACGTCCCTGAAGCTGCGGTACTTGCGGACGCCCGCGCGCTCCTTCGCAGCCAACCGCGTCCAGAGGATCCCCTTGGCGAACACGAGATCCGCCTTGTCCGCCGGGCACAGGTCCGAGTACCCGTCGCCCACGTACAGGATCGTCCTGTATCGGCCGCGGCACGACGCGAGGATGTTGCTCTTGCAGGTCCCGCACGCGCTGCACGTCTCGTTGCCGTGCGGGAACTCGATGGACCGGGGCCGGTCCCCCTCGAAGGTCATCACGTTCGAGTAGAAGGGGATCCCGCAGAGGCCGTGCCGTCGGAGCACGAAGTCGATGTAGAAATCCAGTCCGTCGGAGACGACCTTGACGTCGATGTCCCGTCGGCGGCAGAAGGCGTAGAACTCCTCGAAGTGGGGGTCGATGACGGTGTTTTCCGCCACGAACCGCAGCATCTCGTCCCGGGTGCCCCCCAGGATGGAGCAGATGCGGCCGTAGGCCTCCCGGGACCCGATCCGCCCCTCGCAGTAGTCCCGGTCGATCTCGTCCCAGCCGCTGCCGCTGAACCTCAAAAGGACCTCGTAGCCCACGTCGGTGAGGCTCAGGGTCCCGTCGAAATCGCTGAGAACCAGGAGGGGTTTTTTCGATGGCATTTCGTCGCGCCCGCCCTGTTCAGGATTCCTTCTTCCTCAGGTACTTGAAATAGACGAACACGATGGCGATGAGGATGACCGATCGGATCACGTTCAGCGTCATCTCGCCCACCTGTCCGAACCAGTTCTCGAAGAACAGGAACATCACCCCGGCGGCCCCGATGACCCACCCCGCCGCGTCCCTGGGGCTCTGGGCGAGCGTGAACAGCGCGAACACGATGATCAGGATCGGCCAGCTCTTGTCGAGGCTGTAGATGCCGAAGGCGCTCAGGAGCACCAGCACGCACAACGTAAGCAGGATCAACGCGCCCGAAACGACCTTCATCTTGTCCTTCGCTTCCACAATCGAACCTCCTTTCCGCGACATCGGGACAGGCGGTTACGCCCCGCCCTTTTCCTCCTTCTTGATCATGAGGTTCAGCATGTCGATGGGAATCGGGAACACGGTGGTGGTGTTGTTCTCCGTCCCGATCTGCACCAGCGTCTGCAGGTATCGCAGCTGCAGCGACATCGGCTCGCGCTGCATGAGCGCCGCCGCCTCGGCGAGCTTCTGGGCGGCCTGGAACTCGCCCTCGGCGGCGATGACCTTGGCGCGCCGCTCGCGCTCGGCCTCGGCCTGCTTCGCCATGGCGCGCTGCATCTCCTGCGGCAGGTCGATGTACTTCACCTCCACGTGGGTCACCTTGATCCCCCAGGGATCGGTGCTGCGGTCCAGGATCTCCTGGATGTGCAGGTTGACCTTTTCACGGGACGCGAGGATCTCGTCGAGTTCCACCTGGCCGCAGACGCTTCGCAGCGTGGTCTGCGCGAGCTGCGACGTGGCGTAGAGGTAGTTCTCCACTTCGACGATGGCCTTCATGGAATCGACGACGCGGAAGTAGACGACGGCGTTGACCTTGATGGAGACGTTGTCCCGGGTAATGATGTCCTGGGACGGCACGTCCATGGTCACCGTCCGCGTGTCCACGCGGACCATGCGGTCCACGAGAGGGATGAGGATGATGAGGCCCGGCCCCTTGGTGGGAATGATCCGTCCCAGACGGAAGATGACGGCCCGTTCGTATTCGTTCAGGATCCGTATGGCCGCGGCCAAAAACATGACGACCAGGACGACAAGCACGAGAATCGTATACATGGAAACCCCCTTCTACGAGCGTTCTTCGACTTCGACGTTCAATTCCTTGATGCCGACGACGGCGACCTTCCTTCCCTTTTCGATGGGCGCCTTGCTGAAGGCGTTCCAGTACTCCCCCCGAATCAGCACCTTTCCGCTTTCATGGACGTCCGAGACCGCGACCCCGTCGGCTCCGATCATGCCCTCGCCGCCCGTGACGACCTTGCGCATCTGGGCCCGGACGGCAATCGAGATGACGCCGATGAAGAACAGGGACACGATCGTCACGGCGGGGACCAGGACGTTCCAGGACACCCGCAGGGCCGGGTCCGGCGACTCGAACAGCATGATCGATCCCAGCACAAGAGAGACGACCCCCCCGATGGTGAGCACCCCGTGGCTGACGACCTTGATCTCCGCGATGAACAGGATCACGGCAAAGAGGATGAGGAGGATCCCCGCGTAGTTGACGGGGAGCGTCTGGAAGGCGAAGAAGGCGAGGATCAGCGAGATCCCCCCGATGATGCCCGGCACGATGACCCCCGGCGAGGAGAACTCGAAATACAGACCCGCGAGCCCCAGCAGGAACAGGATGAAGGCAATGTTGGGGTTCGAGATGGTGATGAGCACCTTCTCCCGGAACCCCATCTCCTTGCGGTTGATCTCGGCGCCCTTCGTCTTCAGCGCCCGGGTCCCGGAGGCGATCTTCACCTCCCGGCCGTCGATTTTGTCCAGGAGCCGGTTGAGGTCCTCGGCGATCACGTCGATGACCTTCAATTTCAGGGCCTCCTCGGCCGTCACGGACACGCTCTTGCGGATTGCGTCCTCGATCCAGTCGGCGTTGCGTCCCTTCTGGTCCGCGATGCCGCGGCCGTAGGCCACGGCGTCGTTCTCGACCTTTTCCATCATCGTCTCGTCAGCCTTGCCGAACCCCATGGCCACGGGGTGGGCCGCGCCGATATTGGTCCCGGGGGCCATGGCCGCCACGTGGGCCGAGATCGTGATGAGCACCCCTGCCGAGGCCGCCCTCGCGCCCGAGGGGGACACGTAGACGACGACGGGGACGGGGGCGTTGAGTAATTCCTTGATGATGTCCCGCATGGAGAGGTCGAGCCCGCCGGGGGTGTCGAGCTGGATGACGATGGCCTCCGCCCGGCTCTCTGCGGCCTGTTTGATGTTCTTGACAATGTACTCCCCGATGGGCGGGGTGATCGCATCGCTGACGACGATGACGTCGACGACGCGCCTTACTTCCGCGGCCTGCAGGCCCGTCACCGCGACCCCGCAGGCCAGGAGAAACAGGGCGGCCGCGGCCCCCAGCGCGATCGCACGTCGATCAGCAGTTCCCTTCATCGTTTCGCCTCACAGGATCTTCATGATTTTCTGCACGTCTTCCCAGACCAGCCTCTTCGCATCGGGGTTGCGCAGGAGGTAGGCCGGGTGATAGGTCGGCATGAGCTTTCGCCCGTGGTAGTCGTGAAACCGCCCCCGGATCGACGAGATGGGCGCCTCGGTGCGCAAGAGGGTTTTCGCGGCAAAGGTCCCGAGGGCGCAGATGACCTCGGGGTCGATGGCCTCGATCTGCTTCACGAGAAACGGCTCGCAGGCGGCGATCTCGTCGTCCTGGGGGTTCCGGTTCCCCGGGGGCCGGCACTTCAGGATGTTGCAGATGTAGACCTCCTCGCGCGCAAGGCCCATGGCGTTGATGATCTTCGTGAGCAGCTGCCCCGCACGGCCCACGAAGGGCCTGCCCTGCCTGTCCTCCTCTTCCCCCGGGGCCTCGCCGACGAAGACGAGCCTCGCCTCGGGGCTGCCCTCGCCGAAGACGAGGGTGCGCCGCGTGCGGTGCAGGGGGCACCGGGTGCAGTCTCCCAGTTCCTCCCGGACCGCGCCGAGGCTTCCGGGGCCCTTGCCGTGCGACGGCTTCGTCTGCGCGGCGGACCCCGCCGCGTCCCCTGTGAGCGCCCCTTCGGGCCTGGGCCGACCCGCCCCCCTGCGGCTCAGCCGCGAGCCGGGGATGATGCCATCCCGCTCGCCGGCGACGTGATTCTTCAGGGCGCCCAGGAGGGAGAGCAACTCCCCGCGCAGGTCATCGTTTCCGGGCACGGGCCGCCTCTTTTCGTTTTCCGACGAGGTCCGCAACGCGGTCCAGGATGCGGTGAGCCACCTCCATCTTGTCCATCAGGGGCAGGTCCTGCGAGCCCCCTTCCCGATCGAGGATCTTGACGATGTTCGTCTCCGCCCCGAACCCCGCCCCGGGCCGGGTGATGTCGTTGGCCACGATGAGGTCCATGTTCTTTTCCTTCATCTTCTCCGCGGCGTACCCGGCGAGGTTGTCCGTCTCGACGGCGAACCCCACCAGGATGCGGTCCCCCTTGACCTTCCCCACCTCGGAGATGATGTCGGGGTTCCTCTCGAGCCTGAATTCCAGGGGACGGTCCGTTTTCTTGATCTTGGACTCGGAGTACCCGGCGGGCCGGTAATCCGCCACGGCGGCGGACTTGACGACGACGGTCGCTTCCGCCAGGTTCGACATGACCGCATCGCGCATCTCGCGGGCGGACGAGACGGCCACGAACCGCACCCCCCGGGGCTGAGGCAGGCTCGTGGGACCGCTGACGAGCGTGACCTTCGCCCCTCGTCGCTTCGCCGCCAGGGCCACGGCGTAGCCCATCCTGCCCGTCGAGTAATTCGTGATGAACCGCACGGGGTCGAAGGGCTCCCTCGTGGGGCCCGCGGTGACCAGGACGCACTGCCCGTCCAGGTCCTTGGCCGTCAGGAGGTCCTCGGCGTCTTCCGCGATGTCCTCGAGGCAGGCGAGGCGGCCGTACCCCTCGGCCTTGCAGGCCAGCTCCCCGTACCCCGCCTCGACGAACCGATAGCCCTTCTCGGCGAGCTTCTCCATATTCCCGCGCACGATGGGGTTCGAGTACATGTTCACGTTCATGGCCGGGCAGATGAGGACGGGCGCCCGCGTGGCCATGACCGTCGTCGTCAGCAGGTCGTCGGCGATGCCGCCCGCAATCTTGCCGATCACGTTCGCCGTGGCCGGCGCCAGCACGACGAGATGGGCGCTCTCGGCCAGCGAGATGTGCCCGATCTCCCACTCGCCCGTCAACTGGAAGGTGTCGACGGACACCGGATTCCCCGTGAGGGTCTGAAAGGTGAGCGGGGTGATGAACTCCGTGGCGTTCCGGGTCATGATGACGTGAACGGCAGCCCCCCGCCTGATGAATTCGCGGGCCAGCTCGGCGGCCTTGTAGGCCGCAATGCCGCCCGTCACCCCGAGGACGATCTTTTTCCCCTTCATCCGTTTTGCCTCTGAAAATCGCAGACCACGACCTTCCTGAGTCCATTGTGGAATGACATGAAGTCCTGCTCCGGTTCCTTTTCCTCCTGCCTTGTGCCCTGTGCCTTTTGCCTTGAACCTTAAAATCCAATATACCAAATCGCTCGGACCGTCAAGGAATGAAGGGAGTTACAGGCATCGATTCGGCTTGAAAATTTCCCCGATCCGGGTATGATGGGCGGCGTTTGGGGGCGCCGCGCGCCGCCACTCCGCATCCCCGGGGGAGAAGCCGCCATGAACCGGATGTACCTCATCGCCCTGGCCGCCGTTGTCGCACTGGCGGGTGCCGCCGTCTGGGCGTTCAACACCGTGCTCGAATTCGAGAAACCCGCCGTCACCGTGAAAGACGATCTGTCGACCATCGGCCAGGGAAAGGCGATCGCACTGACCGTCACGGACCGCAAGAGCGGGATCCGGAGCGTCTCCGTCTCGATCGCCCAGGAAGGCAGGGAGACGGAGCTGTTCACCCGGGCCTATCCCAAGGGGACCGAAGAGGAGGCGCTGAGCGTCGAGGTCAACCCGCGCGCGAGGGGCCTGAAGGACGGGCCGGCGGCGATCACGGTCACGGCGGAAGACCACTCCTGGCTCAGGAACCGGGGGGCGGTCTCGATCGAAACCGTCATCGACACGGTCCCGCCGCAGATCGCTCTGATCAGCACGGCCCACAACGTCAACACGGGCGGGACCGGCGTGGCCGTCTACCGCGTCTCCGAGGACGTGACGACGACGGGCCTGAAGATGGGCGACCGCTTCTTCAGGGGCTATCCCATCTCGATCCAGGGCAAGCCCTGCCACATCGCGTACTTTGCCGTCCCGACCACGGCGGGCAAGGGGGACCTCAAGATCCTGATCACGGCAAAGGACCGGGCCGGAAACGAGTCCACCGCCCTGCTGCCCCACCTTGTCCGGGAGAAGAAGTTCAAGGCGGACAAGATCACGATCAGCAGGGCCTTCATCGACGGCATGGCCCCCGCGTTCCGCCGGCAGGACCCCCGCGTGCCGACGACGCCGCTCGAGGCGTTCCTGTTCATCAACGAGAAGCTTCGGGATGAGAATTTCATGACCATCCGGGAGGCCTGCTCGAAGACGCAGCCCAAGCCGCTCTGGGAAGGCACCTTCCTGCGCATGAGGAATGCAGCGCCCATGGCCGGTTTCGGCGAGGAGCGAACCTACTGGTTCGAGGGGATGGCCGTGAGCCGCAGCACGCACCTGGGCGTCGACCTGGCATCCACGGAGCACGCCCCCATCGAGGCGGCCAACCACGGAACCGTCGTCTTCGCCGGCCCGCTCGGGATCTACGGCAACGCCGTCATCGTGGACCACGGACTAGGCCTCTGCAGTCTCTACGCGCACCTCTCGGAAATCGGCGTGAAACCGGGTCAGGCCGTCACCCGGGGAGAGACGCTGGGAGCGAGCGGCAGCACGGGTCTTGCGAGCGGCGATCACCTTCACTTCTCGATCCTGGTCGGCGGGGAGTTCGTCAACCCGACGGAGTGGTGGGACGCGCACTGGATCCGCGACAACGTGACGGGCAAACTCACCGAGCCATCCTCGCAGCCGCCTCCGCCCGCGGCGAAAGCCCAGCCCGCAAAGGCCAAACCGAAGCCGAAAAAGAAAGGGTCCAGGGTCCGGAGTTAAGGGTCCAGGAAATAGAAAAACGGGACAGGGCCCAGGGCAGAGGCAATTCGCACAAGAAAGGGAAAAAGAAAGGATCCTCTTTCCCTGAACCCTGTGCCCCGGCCCCTGTCCCCTGGTCTTTACGCCCGATGGATGTCGCGGTGCGTCGCGTTCACCAGATACCCCTGCCCGGCAAAGTGTTCGGCCATCCGGTTGGCCATGACCACGGAGCGGTGCTTTCCGCCCGTGCAGCCGAAAGCCACATTGAGGCTCGACTTCCCCTCCTTCTCGTAGAGAGGGATGAGGAACCCCATCATGCCGAGCAACTGCTTGAGGAAGGTCTGGCTTTCCTGCCACCCCATGACGTAGTCCTCGATCTTGCGGTCCTCCCCGTTGAGATGCTTCAGCTCCTCGATGAAGTAGGGATTGGGAAGGAACCTCACGTCCAGCACGATGTCCGCCTCCGGGGGCAGCCCGTACCGGTAGCCGAAGGATATGAGGTTGATCACGAGCCTCTTCTCCGACGGGGAGGCCGTGAAGTGCCTCTGGACGACTTCCTTGAGCTGGTGGACGTTGAACGAAGAGGTGTCCACGACCTTGTCGGCCATGTTCCGCAGCGCCGCCAGCTTGTCCCGTTCCAGGGCGATCCCCTCCATCACGCTGCCGCGCTCGCACAGCGGGTGAGCCCGCCTAGTCTCCCGGAAGCGTCGAAGGAGCGCGTCGTCGCCGGCGTCGAGGAACAGGATCTCGATGCGGTGACCCTGCTCCTTCAGGGCGGAGAAGATCTCCGCGTACTTTTCCAGGAAATACCGCTCCCGCAGGTCCATCACGAGGGCGACCTTGCTGATCTCGCTGGCCGTGTCGGTCTGCATCTCGAGGAATTTCGGCAGGAGCGCCACGGGGAGGTTGTCCACGCAGAAAAACCCCACGTCCTCGAGAGCCCGAAGGGCCGTGCTCTTCCCCGACCCGGACATGCCGGTGACGATGACGATCCTCAGGTTTTGCATGCGGGACCCCCCGGTACGGGGCTGTGTCGGAGCCGGTCTCCACGGGGAAACCGGCGGCGGGAAGGATACGATGCGGGACGGCGTCTCAAAGCTGCTCCGGGGATGTTCTCCATCGGGTCACGCCCTGCAGGCCTGTCTGCAGCTGAAGAAACGGGACAAGACGTCCCTACTCAATAGGACTCGTCTTTCTCGGCGATTTTCCGGTACATCTCCTCGGCGCTCTTCGCCTCCAGGAGACCGTTGCGGAACTCCGGGTCCTTGAGCATGCGGGAGATCTTCGCCAGCGCCTTGAGATGCTGGCCCGTCGAGCTCTCCGGCGCCATGAGCAGGAAAAAGATGTGCACGGGCTTCCCGTCGATGGCGTCGAAGTCGATCCCCTGGCGGCTTCGGCCGAAGGAGATCATCAGGCGGTCCAGGCCCTTGAGCTTCCCGTGGGGGATGGCAATCCCGTCCCCGATACCCGTGCTGCCCAGCTTCTCGCGCTCGAGAAGCACCTCGACCATGGCCCCCGGCGCAAGCCCCTTCTGATCGCGGCTCAAGATCTCCGACAGCTCCGCGAGGACGGCGCGCTTGGACGTGGCCTTCAGTTCCTCGATGATGTAGTTTTTATCGAGCATGTCGGTGATTTGCATGGGGAAATCCCGTCCGTTCAGCTGTTGGCCTCGAGCAGCGCGAAATTGCCGTCTTCCCGGCGGTAGATGACGCTGATGTTCTCCGATTGCGCATCCCGGTAGATGACGAAGCGGTTGCGGGAGCCCTCCATTTCGATCATGGCCTCTTCCAGGGACATGGGTTTGAGCACGACCTTGCGGGTCTCGACCACCCGGGACCGCGTCTCCTCCTCGAGGCCGGCGGATGCCTCGCGCGGCCCGGCCTTCTCCTCGGCGCGGTTCGTGGCGGCCTTGTGGTCTCGGCTCTTCTCCTTGTGCTTCTTGATCTGGCGCTCGATCTTGTCGATCACGTTGTCGATCGCCAGCTGCATGTCCTTGGCCTCTTCCTTGCCGACCAGGTTGATCCCCTTGGCCATGATGTTGACTTCGGCCACATTGCGGAACTTCTCGACGGAGAGGACGACGTGGGCCTCCACGGGTTTATCGATGTATTTCTGAATCTTGCTCAGCCGTTCCGTCACATAATCCTTGAACCAACTTTCCGACCCCGTATTCCGAAAGGTCACGGAAACCTGCATCTGTTCACGCCTCCTCATCCAGAGTTCTCGGGTTGCCCCGTTCCCGCCCGATTTCCTTGCAAGAAGGAGGCCCCGGGCCGGGGGCGAGACGGACGGCGGTTCATGTCGCCGGAGAATCGCGCGACGGCAGCCGCGCGGGGTGCCGTTTCCGTCTGAAAACAAGCTTTGCCTTATAGGCCAGAGCCCTTGAAATGTCAATCAGTTTTTGGGCTTGATGAAAAATTTCTTTCGCTTGGACGAAGGCAGGATCCCCATCATTTCGCGGTACTTGGCAACGGTGCGCCGGGCGATCGAGATGCCCTGGCCGCTGAGGATGTCGACGATCTCGCTGTCGCTCAAGGGCTTGCGGGCATCCTCGCCGCCGATGATCTTCCGGATCTCCTCCTGGACGCTCTTCGAGGCGATCGTGTCGCCGCTCGTTTTGCTGATGCTGCTGTTGAAGAAGTACTTCAGCTCGAAGATGCCGCGCGGCGTGTGCATGTACTTGTTGGTCGTCACGCGGCTGATCGTGGACTCGTGCATCTCCACGTCGTCGGCGACGTCGCGCAGCACCAGCGGCTTCAGGAAGTGGATCCCGTTGTCGAAGAATTCCCGCTGGAACTTGACGATACTCTCGGTGACCCGGAAAATCGTCCTCTGGCGCTGCTGGATGCTCTTGATGAGCCACGTGGCCGACTGGAGCCGCTCCTTGATGTATTTCTTGCACTCGTCCCCGCTCTGCGCCCCCTCGGCGCCTCCCCCCAGGATCTCGCGGTAGAAGTTGCTGATCCGCAGCCTGGGCAGACCCTCGTCATTCAGGATGATCTTGTACTCGTCGCCCACTTTGAAGACGAAGACGTCGGGAATGATGTACTGGGGGCCCTCGTCGCTGTACACAAGGCCCGGTTTCGGATCCATACGGCTGATGAGGAAAATGGCGTCCAGGACGTCCGCCAGGGGGAGCTTCAGTTTTTTCGCGATGTTGTTGTAGTTCTTCGTCTCCAGGTCGTGGAGGTAGTCTCGGATGATCGTCTCGACCAGGGCGTGGGAGGCGCCCACGTACCGGGCCTGCAACAGCAGGCACTCCCGCAGGTCCCGCGCCGCGATCCCCGGGGGGTCGAATTCCTGGATTCGGGCCAGCACCTTCTCGACGGTCTCGACGCCGACCTTCTCCTGCTCGGCGATCTCCTCGACGGTGGCCGCGAGGTAGCCGCTCGTGTCCAGGTTGCCGATGATCTGCTCGCCGATGCGGCGTTCCGCTTCCGAGAGGCGGGAGAGGCCCAGCTGCCACATCAGGTGGTCCCCGAGCGTCGTCTTGCGGGACAGCATGTTCTCCCAGGAAGGCCCCTCGTCCTCCTCCCGGTCGTACGTCACCCGCATGGGGCCGTAATCCTCCAGGTAGCTGTCCCAGTCGAAATCTTCCTTTCCGTCCCCCTCGCCCGTCACCTCTCCGGTCCGCTCCGCCGTCTTGACCTCGTCGACCTCCGGTGCGGGCGCCCCTTCCTCGCCGAACTCCTCGCTCACCCGTTCCTCGAGAAGGGGGTTCTCCTCCATCTCCTGCTGGATCATGTCGATCAGCTCGATGCGGGAAAGCTGGAGCAGCTTGATTGCCTGCTGCAGCTGGGGAGTCATGATCAGCTGCTGGCTGAGTTTGAGGCTTTGCTTGAGTTCGAACGTCATGCCTTCCTGCCTGATAAGGTCTAAAACCTGAAGTCGTCGCCCAGGTAGAACTTCCGGGCGATTTTACTCTCCGCGATCATCTCCGGCAAGCCCTCGATCAGCACCGTCCCCTCGTTGAGGATGTAAGCCCGGTCGCACACCGAAAGGGTCTCCCGCACGTTGTGGTCCGAGATGACCACCCCGATGCCCTTGGACTTGAGCTTCTGGATGATCTTCTGGATGTCCGCCACGGCCAGCGGGTCGATGCCCGCAAACGGCTCGTCGAGCAGGATGAACCGCGGGGACGTGACCAGCGCGCGCGTGATTTCCACCCTCCGCCTCTCTCCCCCAGAGAGAGAGTAGGCCTTGCTCGAAGCCAGGCCGGTGAGATCGAGTTCCCCCAGCAACGATTCGAGCCTATTCTTCCTCTCCTCGCCGTCGATGTCAAGCGTTTCGAGAATGGCGAGGATATTTTCCCGGACGGTGAGTTTCCTGAATACGGAAGGCTCCTGGGGCAGGTAGTTGATGCCCTTGCGGGCCCTCACGTACATGGGGTCCCGGGTGATCTCCTCGGCATCGAGGAAGATCCGGCCGTCGTCGGGCCTGATGAGGCCGACGATCATGTAGAAGGTCGTCGTCTTGCCTGCCCCGTTGGGGCCCAGCAGGCCCACGACCTCCCCCGGGCGGATTTCCAGGTCCACGCCGCTGACGACCTTTCGCCCCCCGTATACTTTGGTCAATGCCCTGGCTTCGAGCTTGCTCATCCCCTGCCGTGGCCCGGCCGCTCCGGGCGCGTCGGTCGGCTACTCCTTTTTCTTTTTCTCGTTCGATTCATCGGGGTAGATGGTCGCCGTGACCCGCTTGCCCGAGGAGCCCTCGACGACACCCCGGTTCTCGTTGAGGAGCACGACGACGCGGTCGCCCGTGACGACATTGCTGCCTTCGCGCATGACGGGGTTGCCCGTCACGACGATCCGCTGCTCGTCACTGTAGAAAACGGCCTGATCGCCCGTGACAATCCGGTCCTTTTCGGTGATGCGCACGTTCCCCTTCGAGACGATCCGGTCGATGTCCCCTGCATTTGCCGCCGCTCCCGGGGCCCCCGGCTTTTCCGCCTTTTTCTTGAAGTACAGCATCAGGGAGTCGCTCCGGATGACGCGATCGCCCTGGGTGGCGACGACGTTGCCCGAAAACTCGACCAGGTCCTTCTCCCGATAGGCGTCGAGCCGATCGGAGACGATCTCGATGGGCCTGTTGCCCCCCTCCTTGAGCCACTGGGCACGCCTGTCCTGGCCCTGGAGGGGCTGCGGGAGCGAAAAAGCGCCCAGAAGGAAAATCACGACGATCGGCATCAGGGTTCGTTTCACGGCGTCTTCCTCCTTCGCTCCCGGCGGTCATTGGACCCGGGCCTTCACGGGGCCGGAAAGCGTGACGTGCTCGGTCTTGAGCAGCAGGGTCATGCCCCTTCCCTGGACGACGAACCGTGGGTTGGTCAGCGTCACGTCGTCCTTCGTGTGGATCTTCTTCTCCCCGTCGGAGTAAAAGAGGCGATTCGTCGTGAACCGGTCGCCCCGGCTGGACAGGATCACCACGTTGCCCTCGATCTCGACGTCCTTCCGATCCGTCCGGAGTTTCCCCCGGTCGGCCGACAGCTCGTAGGTCTTCCCGTCGGGGAGGATGAGCTTCATGCGGACCCGCTCGAAACGGGCCTCGTTCTCCTTTTTCAGAAACGCCGCCGAGTCCGCGTTGATCTCGAGGCGGTTTCCCGAGTCCCCGACTTCCGTGTAATGCACGTCCTTGATGTAGAGATCGACCTGATCGTCGATCACCTTCAGTCCCGGTTTCTGCTCTTCCGCCGGTCGAGTACCCCAGTAGTATCCGGCGGTGATCAGCGCCGCAACGAGGACGACGGCCGCGGCAACCCCGAGTCTTCCGGCGGCCCCCCCTGCGCGATTCCGAAAAAATGCAAACAATTTAGCCATGTTTCAATCGCAGGGCTGAACCATATCACCCGGCATTCCCGATGTAAAGCCGAAAAGGAGGCATTCGCGAGCATCCAGAAGCCGGAAGATTCGGAAACTTGGACCCGCCTGAGGCTTTTCAAAATCTTTCAGGTTCTCCGAGCTTCTTAAATCCGTAACTTCCTGTCTTCTTTCTTTTCATGCCCGGTAGCGCTCCGTCAGGGTTTCCCACTTCCCCTGGACCTTGAGGATGATCTCGCAGACTTCCCGGACGGCCCCCCGGCCCCCCGGGTTCTGCGTCACGAGGTCCACGGCCTTCAGGACGTCCTCGTGGGCGTCGCGCACGGTCACGGAAAACCCGGCGCGCCGCAGGACCGGCAAATCGACGATGTCGTCCCCCATGTAGGCCACCTCGTACCGGGTGAATCCCATCGAGGCAAGGATTTCGTCGAAGACGGACAGCTTGTCCAGGGCACCCTGGTGGACCCTCTCCACCCCGAGTTCGCGTGCCCGGTGCTCCACCACGCGGGACGTGCGACCCGTGAGGAACACGACCTCGACGCCGGCCCGGCGGATCATCTTGAGGCCGTGGCCGTCGCGGACGTTGAAGCTCTTGGTCTCCTGCCCGTCGTCGCCGATGACGATGCGGCCGTCGGTGAGCACGCCGTCCACGTCGAGGATGAGCGCCTTCACCTTCCGGATCTTGTCGGCCAGTGCCGACCCCAGTTTCGCCCCGTGATCCATCACCGCCCCTTCTTCATGTCCTTCTTCACCAGCCTGTCGATCTCCTGGAGCGTCGCAAGAAGGCCCCGGAGGGAATCCAGCGCGATCGAGTTCGGACCGTCGCAGCGCGCCCGGTCCGGGTCCGGGTGGACCTCCAAAAACACGGCGTCCACGCCGACCGCCGTGGCCGCGCGGGCCAGGAAGACGGCCATCGCGCGATCCCCGCCCGATGATGCCCCGGCCCCGCCGGGCAACTGAACGCTGTGGGTCGCATCGAAGACGACGGGGTACCCCATGCTCCTCAGGATCGGGATCGACCGCATGTCGGAGACGAGGTTGTTGTATCCGAAGCTTGCGCCCCGCTCCGTGATGAGGATGTTGCGGTTGCCGGCCGACTCGACCTTCTGCACCACGTTGGCCACGTCCCAGGGCGCGAGGAACTGTCCCTTCTTGATATTGACGGCCCTGGCATGGCGGGCCAGCTCCGTGACGAAATCCGTCTGGCGACAGAGAAATGCCGGGATCTGGGCGACGTCGAGGACCTCCGCGGCCTTCTCGATCTCCTCGAACCGGTGGACGTCGGACAGGACGGGGATGCCGAACTCCTCGCGGATCGCCGCGAGGATCTTCAGCCCCCTGTCGAGGCCGGGCCCCCGGAAGGAGCGCAGGCTGGAGCGGTTCGCCTTGTCGTAGGAGGACTTGAAAATGAAGGGGATCCCCATCTCGGCCGTCATCTCCCTGAGGCGCGCGGCCACCCTGCGCGTGAGCTTCTCGCCCTCGATGACGCAGGGCCCCGCGATGAGCACGAAGGGCTCGCCGGCACCCACCTTGATGCCTCCGACATTCACTTTACGCATGACACGACGTTTCCTTGCCGTATTTCAGGATCAGAAGTTGAGAGGGTGAGAGGGGAAGAGGTTGAGAAAGATTCTTAGACCCTGCGCTGCCTTTTCTCACCTTCTCACGTTCTTCCCCTCTTCCCTTCTATTCCCGGTGCTTGTCCTCGAGCATCCTGATCCTCAGCTGCGGGATCCTCTCGGCGGCCCGGGATTCGGGGTTGATCTGATAGGCGGCCTTATACGCGTCGAGGGCCTCCTTGTACATCTTTTTTTTCTCGTACGCCTCGCCCAGGCCGAGCCAGGCGCCCTCGTCCTCCTTGTCGTACCGCACGGCCAGCCTGAAGTTCTCGATGGCCTTGTCCGTCTGCCCCTTGAGGCTGTGAATGTAGCCCATGTTGGCGTACGCCAGCCCGCGCCTGGGGTCGGCGGCCGCCAGCTGGCGGTATGTCTTCAGCGCCGCGTCGTACTGCCCGGCCTTCATCTGCTGGGCGCCCATGCGCTCGAGGGCCTCCGTGGAAGCCTTCCCCGACCTGGCCCCTTTCTCGAAGGCCTTCGCCGCCTCCTTGGTCCGCCCCTGCTTCTCGTAGATGGCGGCGAGGTTGAGCTGGATGTTGGGGTCTTTGGAGCCGAGCTGAAGGGCCTTCTTGTAGTTCTCCTCCGCCTCCCGGTACTGTTTCAGCTCCCCGTGGGCGAACCCGAGGTCGGCATAGACCCGCGGGTTCTTCGGGGCCGTCTTCTTGATCCGGTTCAGGGCTTCGACGGCTTCCCTGTAACGCTTGCCCCGGAAGTAGTGCTCCGAGATCCGGGCCGCCGCGTCCTGATCGTCGGGTTTGAGCTGAAGCGCCTTCTCGTACTCCGCAAGCGCTTCCTTGTGGCGCTTGACCTTGTCGTAGGCGACCCCGAGGTTGTAGTGCAGGATAGGGTCCTTCGGCTGGACGGCGATGGCCTTCCTGTAGTTGTCTATTTCCTCCTTCACCTGGCCCTTCTTGCCGTGGGCCTGGGCGAGCGCGGCATAGGCATTGGGGTCCTTTGTGTTCTTCCTGGCCAGCGTGGCGTAGAGCTTCGCCGCTTCCTGTTCCATGCCGCCCTTCCGGTAGGCATCGGCAAGGGCCTGCGTGACCCGCTGGTCGTTGGGCATCCGCCTGTGGGCAGCCTCGTACGCCTTGATGGCCGGGGCGAGTTTTCCCGTCTTCTCATAGGCCCCGCCCAGGCTGAAGTGAACCATGGCATCGTCGGGCTTGAGCTTCAGCGAGTTTTCGTAATGCGTGACGGCCTCGTTCCACTTGCCCATCTTCCCGTAGAGGAAGCCTGCAATGGCGTGGGCCCCCGCATCCCTGGGGTTGAGCTCCGTGATCCGCCTCGTCAGAGGGAGGGCCTTCGCGTAGTCCTTTTTCTCGACGTAGCAGCGCGATAGCCCCGACAGGGCCGTCATGTCGTCCGGCTTGCGGGCAAGGACCGCTCGGTACTGGGCAATGGCCGGGTCGATCTTCCCGGATTCGAGATACTGCTCGGCGAGTGTCTTGCGGAGGGCCGTGTCGTCCGGGTTCATGGCGAGGGCCTTCTCGAGCGCCTGCGCCTGCCACTTCGCGTTTGCGGGGTTCCTGGCGAACCGCAGCCAGTCCTGCGGCGTGAGTTCGATGCGAACGGGCACGGTGCCGATCTCCTGCTGGTTGTAGCGGATCCGGATTGCGGACTGCGGCAGGGGCTTGCCTCGCAGGGGCTCTTTCACCGATGCGGCCATCGCCGCGTCCACCAGCTCGACGGCCTTGAGGAGGACCTTGAGATCGCTCGTCCCGCCCAGGCCGTCCACGTCGACGGTGATGTCCTTTTCGAAGAGGGAATCGGTGGAGACCTTCTTGATGATGAACTCGTCGCGGTAGGTGATCGTGAAGGCTTCGCCGGCGGCGATTCGTTCGTCCTTGCCGTTTCGCTCGATGTCCAGGTAGTGGAACGCGGGGGCCTTTCCGAGCACGGTGACCCTGACGAACCCCTTGATCCCCTTCGCGGTGAAAATCTCGCCGTAGAAAGCGATCACAAGACCGATCCCGACGAGGACCAGAACACCGATCCCTGCGGCCGCCGCGAGCAGGGTCGGGCGACCCGTCTTTTCCCTGCGCTGCCTGCGTTCCCTCCGCTCGTCCTTCTTGTAGTAGTCCATGTCTGCCTGTTTGCCGTCTTACCGTTTCGTTGTCCGTCTCATGTGTTTTGTGTTGGTGCCTGAGGGCTTATGGCCAAGAGATTCCCGGATCCTCATTGCATTCAGCCTTCAGCCTTTCGCCTGTTTCATCCTCGCGGATGAAACCTTCTGTGAATCTCCTTCAGCCTCTCCCGGGTCACGTGGGTGTAGATCTGCGTCGTCGAGATGTCCGTGTGCCCCAGCATGACCTGGACCGAACGAAGGTCGGCACCCCCCTCGAGCAGGTGCGTCGCGAAGGAATGCCGGAAGGTGTGAGGGTGAACCTTCCGCTCCAGGCCCGCCATTCTCGCATATTTCTTGATCAGTTTCCACAGCCCCTGTCGGGTGAACCGCTCGCCGGAACGGTTGAGGAAAAGGACGGTGGAGGTCTTTTTCTTCAGGAACACGGGCCGCGCCTGCTCGATGTAGCGGCCCAGCCACCCCAGGGCCGACTGCCCGACGGGCACGATCCGCTCCTTGCGTCCCTTGCCGACGGTGACGAGATACCCCATCTGCCGGTTCACGCGGTTGAGGGTGAGCGTCGCGAGTTCCGAGACCCGGATCCCCGTGGCGTAGAGGAGCTCCAGCATGGCCCGGTCCCGGACGCCCGCCGGTGTCGCTTCAGGCGGCTGGGTCAGGAGGGCTTCCATCTCTTCGCGGCTGAGCGTGCCGGGGAGCCGCATCCAGGTCCGGGCCGTCTCGACCCGTGCCAGGGGGCTTTCCCCCACGCGGGCCTCGCGGAGCAGGTACTTGTAGAATCCCCGGATCGCCGCGAGCTTGCGGTTCACCGAAGCCGGGGAAAGGCCCCGCCCGCGCAGATCCCCGAGAAACCCCGTCACGTGCTCCGGGCTGACGGCAAGGGGCGAGGCCGCACCGCACGCATCGGCGTACTCGAGGAACTGCCCGATGTCGCGGCTGTAGGCCTCGAGGGTGTTGAGCGAGGCTCCCCTTTCGACGGCAAGGTAATGTAGGTACTCCTCGACGAGCGACGACCCGTCCCGCACGGCTGCAGGCATCCCTGCCCTCCCGACCCGCAGCGGCCTGCACGGCCGCCGCTTTGCCGTCCGTCTTATCGCAAAGACAAAGGGCAGGCAACGGCTTTTTTGCCTGCTCTCGAGCAGCCGTTCGGATCGTGCCGGGCGTTCAAGCTGCCGGGACCGTCGGGTACGGGCCGCTGAGGACATACGCTCAGCGAGCGCCCTGCCTTTGCAGGGGGAAGAGGGGCGTCCGAACCGCACCGAGGCGGGAAAGGCCGAAGAGAATCGCCGTCCAGAGGCAGCCGAACCCGTAGCGCACGCTCCGACGGAAGTTGATGGATGAGGATTCCGCGTGGTAACGCGTGGGGCAGCTGATCTCGGCGATCGGGTGGCCGAACCACAGCACCTGGAGCAGCATCTGGTTGTCGAACACGAAGTCGTCGGAGTTGATTTCCAGCGGCAGCTCCTCCAGCACCCTGCGGGAAAAAGCCCGGTAGCCTGTGTGGTACTCGGAAAGCTTCCCGCCCGTGAAGAAATTCTCGAACAGGGTGAGGAACCGGTTGGCCGCGTAGCGCCACAGCGGCATGCCCCCGCGAAGGGCGTGGCCGCCTAAAATGCGGGAGCCGAGGACGCACTCGTAGAGGCCATTTCCGATGAGGCAGGCCATGGCCGGGATCAGCTTGGGGGTGTACTGGTAGTCGGGGTGCACCATGATGACGATGTCGGCCCCCTCCTCCAGCGCCAATCGGTAACAGGTCTTCTGGTTCGCCCCGTACCCCCGGTTCTCGGGGTGCCGGTGGACGGTGACGCCGTGCAGGGTCCTCGCAAGGGCGACGGTCTCGTCGCGGCTCGCGTCGTCTACGACGATGACCCGGTCGACGATACCCTGCGCCATGACCTCGTCGTAGGTCTTCCGGAGCGTCTGCGCCGCGTTGTACGCGGGCATGACGACGACGATTTTCTTCCCTGCGAACATGCCCCACCCGGATCAGGGACGTTGTTGACCAGGTTGACTAATTTGCCTGGACAATATCCGTTTTGAGTCCGCCGCCTCGGTCGACAGCGTCCCTTTGATTTCATAGACCGCGTGACCGTTTGATTCGAAGAGTTTGACCAGGCTCTCGGCGAGTATCCCCCGCACATTCTGCACGGTGTCTGCGGGGATGTTGTCTTCCAGGGCCTTCGCAAGGAGCGCTTCCTGCACCAGGAGATGGCTCCCTCCGAGAGATCTCAGGAAAGCCGCCATGGCCGCCGGGTCAGCCGCGGAGCGCGCCATGGCTTTCACAATGCCCGACTCGAGTCCCGCATGGTGAAGGTAGTCCCGCTCCAGGTAGTACCCTCGCCCGCTCAGGTACAGGAGGTAGACGACGGCATCGTACGGCAGGTTTTGATTGATGAACGCCACGGCCCGGTAGCTTCCGATCTGCCGGGACAGAAACTCGTCTCTCGACTCGTCGCCGAGAATATACGGCAGGGGACGCATTCCTGCAACAAGATTCCCGAGGTAGAAGAGATTCAGGGCGATCAGCAGGGCAACGCCGGCCATGACGGCGCCCGCGGCAGCCTCTTGAGACCGGCTCAAACGGCGCTGCAGCCAACCCATGGCGTTTCGGATTCCGTTTACGGTTAGTATCGTCGCAAAGGGCAGGACCGGCAGGATGTATCGGATGCGCAGGTCCGCGGTCAGGGCGGAAACGGTGAAGACGAACACGATCAGGGACAGGAAGAAAAGACGGTGGCCCTTCCGGGTCCCCAGAAAGGCAAAGGGGATTGCCAGGGCAAACAGGGGGTTCAGAACGCCGTCGAAATACTGCGGTACGTGATCCCGGCCCTCGAAGAAGATCCGGAGCGGCAGCAGCAGGATCTGCCAGGCCTCTTCATCGTAAAGCAGGAACCGGTTCCGGACAATACTGAAACCCCTGTGCTCCATATCCCCGGCAGCGAGGAAGGCCGCCGGTTCGCGGCCGCCGTGGATGAATGAAAAGAGCGGGTCCAGAAGGGGGTAAACGGGGTTCCCCTTCAGGATCAAATTTTTTACAAGCCAGGGAGAGACGACGGCCAGGGCAACCAGAAAAAACAGTCCCCCCCAACGCAGGGCCTGCTGTTGTTTCCCCGTGTCCCGTGCGTAAAGGAAGCAGACTGCCCCGTTGAGGAAGACCCAGGTGATGAAAGCGTTGTACTTGGTGCCCGCCGCCAGGCCCATGCAGAGCGCGGAGAGCAGCAGCCACTTTGCCTCCCCGTAACCGCCGTCCCTCCAGTGAAGGAATGCGAGGACCGATGCGGTCGTGAAAAAGATCATTCCGAGATCGACATAGGCCGTCACGGACAGGCGCATCACCATCGGTGTGCTCACGAAGATCAGCAGGCCGAGCGATGCCCAGGTCCGTCCCTCCCGGTCTCTTAGATTCCGGTAAACAAGATATCCCGTACCCCACCCGAAGAGCATGTGCATGAAAGAGGGCAGCACGTCGTTGCCGAGCATCAGCGGCACGAGATACAGGAGGTCGACGTTCATCGGGAAATAGCTGAAGTCGGCCCAGGGGGTCTCGTACCAGCCGCCGTGGCGGATCCACAACTTCGGGATGGCAAGGTGGTGGATCAGGGCATCGCGGGCGGTCGGAGGGGTCAGACCAAGAACTATTTCCGAAACGAAAATTGATACCAGTCCCAATCGGATTGTCCAAAGCAACACATCTTGTCTGCTTTCAACAAATGAAAACGACTTCGCCATACGAATCACGCTCTGCGAGACATTATTTTTGCTCCGCATACGTGCTGAAGTATATTTATCCGGGAATACACTGCACGCTTGCATGAGATGCAAATCTCTTGCCTTTCGAGTTGAAGGTCCCTGAGCCTTTCTACATATGCCACTGGTCACATATTGTCGGGCTGTCGCCCAAAATCATTACTGTCGAATAGACACATGTTCAGGATTCTGGATCGCAAAGGTAGACACGCTTTCGGGTATCGCTTTTTGCAAGTCGAAGCGGCCGCCGCGCAAATTGTTGGATCCCGAGGGGCGAATTTTTGCGTCTGCAGTGCAGCGAGCGTTAGAGCTGTCTAGAATCCACTTTTCTCAGGAAGAATCTTGAACAGGCGACTTCTGGTAACAGCCCATTCGCACTCGATCAAACAAATATCCGAATCCCGCAATTATTTGTCAGTCCATGATTATATGGACATATGTAGCATGAAGGGCAACGCCAGTATGAAAGGCTCAGAAAGGACAGAGACGCAATCAGCGACCGAAAGGTTTTTTCTATTATGAACTGCCCTAAAACTGCGTCATCGCAGTGAGCCGAAGCCCTGAGTACAGCACGCGGAGCATCATGGCGATCTTGCCGTTTGCAGGGGATCGCCGCGCACCCTACGTCTGCCTTGAACAAACGACCCCCGGTTTCCCCTCCCTCGACGGAAGGGGATCAAGGGGATTGTGAACGATTGCAAGACCCCATCATCTTTACCCTTCAATATGGCGACGGAAGTATTTCAGAGATTACATGAGATGCAAGGACATCGCGATTAGATTATACGTGTCGTCTTTTCGGAATTCATGGAGCTTTCGGTGTCGAAACCTTGGGCAGAGGTGCTTGTGGATTCTTGAAGGAATTTCAAAGAGACTATTCTTCCGGGTCGCGTCGCTGGACGTCAGCTTGCAGTGATTCTCTCGCTCCGTGCGGTACCCTACCCTAAATGCCGAAGCGGGATCAATTTTTGCGAAAAAAAAGAGGCCAGTGCAGCCTGCACTGGCCTCTCTTGTGCTTCAAAGACGATTTAGTTCGGCATCGTAATCACGCCAGTGCTCGCAACGGATCCCGTGTTATTCGGCGCGGTAAGGGCGGTATGGGTCAACGTAATCGATCCACCGCTGACCGTCATGTCCGCCGTGATCGTACCGGAAATATTGGGAGACTTCTGATATCCCGCCGCCTGAAGTTTTGTAAGGCTGTCTACCGTGGCATTCGGAAAGTCGGAGAAATAGGCCTGTGCTGCCGTATATGCGTTCTTGAGATCGGCATTGAGCTCCGCCTTGAATCCGCGTTTACGGTACTCAGTGAATTGGGGGATAGCGATAGCCGCGAGGATGGCAATGATGGCCACGACGATCATAAGTTCAATCAGTGTAAACCCTTTTTTCCCTCTTTTCCGAAAGGCGCTGATCATTTTGCAAAACCTCCTGTGTCTAAGTGTCTGATCAAATTATTCTCGAGCTTCTTCGTCTTCGTTACGTTTGACTTACTGCAAGATGCTTAACGCTTTTTAGATCGCCCCCTTTCCACTGTTTTCTTAAATTTCATTTCACCGTTCGATCTTTTATGAATATGATGATCATAGTGATGGCAAAGTGATCATTCCCGTGCTCGATACGGACCCCGTATTGTTCGGTGCTGCAAGTGCCGTATGGGTCAGGGTGATCGATCCACCGCTGACCGTTATGTCCGCCGTGATCGTACCGGAAATATTGGGAGACTTCTGATATCCCGCCGCCTGCAGCTTCGCGAGATTATTTATCGTGGCATTCGGGTAATCAGAGAAATAGGCCTGAGCCGCCGTATAGCTGTTCCTGAGGTCAGCGTTCAGCTCTGCCCTGAAGCTGCGATTCCTATAACCCGTCAGCTGAGGAATAGCGATGGCCGCCAGGATGGCGATGATGGCCACGACGATCATGAGTTCGATCAACGTAAACCCTCGCTGTCCGATTCTCTTCCTAAAACAGCTGATCATCAGCTCACCCCTTTACTTTTCTGCGATATTGCGAAGTCTCTTCGCTTCGCCTGAATGTCCTGCAATACGTTATCGGCCGTAAAGCGCTGGAAACTTCAATCCTTTGTTCTGCTCATGGATGAGCAATTCGCATGCCAGATAAGCCGCAGTGAAGAAATCAACTATTTCCGCTAATGTATCCGGACAGTTGGCAAATCCCGCCGCCGCCTTGGATCTGTCCCTGCCGTTTCATATCGATCCCGGGAACTGATGATTTCAATCACTCTGTGATGCTCCTCATCACTTTTCGTCCCCGTTGCCGGCCTCCATCCCGAGCTTCTCCAGCCGGTGCCGCAGGCTCGGGAAGCTCACGCCGAGGAGCGAGGCCGCCTTTGTCTTGGACCCCCTGGCCTTCTCGAGGGCCTTGCGGATGATCTCCCGCTCGAACCGCTCAAGCTCCCGGTTGAGGTCGAGCCCGCCCTCGGGGAACTCCCCCGCCGGGCCCTCGCGGTTCGCCTTTTCCGCGATGATCAGGTTCTCCGGCAGGATGATGCTCGAGCTCTCCAGGGCGACGCTGCGTTCGATGATGTTCTCCAGTTCCCGGATGTTCCCCGGGAAGGGGTAGCCCATGAGCAGCTCCAGGGCATAGGCGGAGATCCGCTTGACCTCCTTTCCGAATTCCCGGGAGTACTTCTCGATGAAGTGCTGCACGAGTAGCGGGATATCCTCCCTGCGCTTACGCAGCGGGGGGATGTGGATCGGGATCACGTTGAGCCGGAAGAAGAGGTCTTCCCGGAAGCTGCCCTGCTTCACCTTTTCCTGCAGGTCCTGGTTCGTGGCGGAGATGATCCTCACGTCGATCTTGATGTCCTCGGAGCCGCCGATGCGGCGGATCGTCTTCTCCTGCACGACGCGCAGCAGTTTCACCTGCAGCACCACGGGCAGCTCCGCGATCTCGTCGAGGAAGATCGTCCCGCCCCGGGCAACCTCGAAGAGCCCCGCCCGGTCCGCGAAGGCCCCCGTGAAGGAGCCCTTCATGTAGCCGAACAGCTCGCTCTCCAGGAGGGTTTCCGGGATACCCCCGCAGTTGATGGCCACAAAGGGCTTTGTCCTCCGGGCACTGTTGCCGTGGATGGCCCTCGCCACCAGTTCCTTACCCGTGCCGCTCTCTCCCAGTAGCAGCACGTTGGCCGGCGTGTCGGCCACCTTGCCGATCAGGGCGTAGACCTTCTGCATCTCCTTGCTGCGGCCCACCATGGTGCCGAAATAGCGGGCCCCCTCCCCCTCCTGGAAGGGGAGGGGTTTCTCCTGCCGTTCCGCCTCACGCTTTTCCAGGGCGTCGCGGACGATGCCCAGGAGGTCGTCGACGTTGAAGTTCTTCTCCACGTAGTCGTAGGCGCCCTCGCGCATGGCCGCCAGCGCCGTCTCCCCCGAGGCAAATGCCGTCAGCAGGATCACCGCCGTGCCCGGGGCCGTCTCCTTTACGCCCTTGAGCAGGTCGATCCCGTCCATGCGGGGCATCTTCAGGTCCGTGATGACGAGATCGAACTTCTTCTTCCGGATCAGTTCCAGCGCCGCCGCCCCGTCGTCGGCCGTGGAGACCTGGTACCCCTCCCGGGAAAGCATGATATCGAGGACATCCTGAATGCCCCTGTCATCGTCGACTACGAGAATCCGCTCCATCATCCCCTCTTACCGTCCCGCCGCAGCAGCGGACTCTCGCTGCGCGTCTGCCCCCGAACCCTCCGATTCCTCGCGCATAAACCGCGGCAGCCTCACCCGGAACCGAGTCCCCCGCGTGGCCTCGCTCTGTACCTCGACGTGGCCTCCGTGGCTCTCCACGATGCGCCTCACGATGGCAAGCCCCAGGCCGCTGCCCCTCTCCTTGGTCGTGTAGAAGGGCTCCCAGATCTTCTCGATGTGGGCAGGGTCAATGCCGGCGCCCGTGTCGCCGATCTCGACCCTCACGGCGCGCGCCTCCCCGTTGACACCGTCCGGGCAGACCCTCACGGTGAGGGTCCCCCCTTCAGGCATGGCCTGCATCGCGTTGATGATCAGGTTCCACAGCACCTGCCGGATCTCGGCGGGGTCGCCCATCACGGTGAGTCCCTCCCCGAGTTCTTTTCGGAGCACCACCCGCGGGTTCCACTCCGCGCTGACCGTGAGCGATTCGATGACGTCCTCGACGAGCCTGCCGATGTCCGTCTCCGACCGCATGCCGAGGTTCGTGCGCGCCATGAGAAGGAAGTTTCGCACGAGGCCTTCCATCTGGTCCTTCGCCCGGAGGATCACCTGCATGAGCCGCTCGTCCGTCGGTTCGAGTTTCAGGTCCCGCCTCAGGATCTGGATGGAGCCGCTGATGGACTGCAGGGGCGTGCGCAGTTCGTGGGCCAGTCCTGCCGCCATCTGACCGATGAAGGCGAGCTGCTTGTTCTTTTCGCCCTCCCGCTCCATTTCCTTGAAGGGGGTCAGGTCCTGGAAGATCAGGATGCTGCCGATCCTGACCCCCCGCTCGTGCAGGGAGGACTCGGAAATTCCCAGGACCATCGGCTCGCCCGATTTCTTCCGGATCACGATCTCGAAGCGTTTCCGCTGCCGCCGCCGCTCGTCGGCCCCCCCCTGGGAAATGACGGCCGAGACCCCCGGGAAGACCTCCTCGATGCTGCGGTCGACCACTTCCCCGAAGGCAAACCCCGTGATCTCCTCAGCGGCGCGGTTGAAGGAGCGGACGGCCCCGTCGAGGTTGATCGTCAGGATGCCCGTGTCGACGGACTCGATGATGCTGCGGTGCAGCAGGTCGAGGCGGTCGAAGGCCGTGGCCTTCTCGGCCAGCATGCGCTTGGCTTTACGCTCCTGCTCGACGACGAAGCTCGTCAGCAGGGCCATGATCACGAACGCGGCCACGTGGGTGGCCGCGCGGGTCAGGATGTACTCGCGCGTCGGCTCGCCCCGGGGGATGAGGCCCTCATCGTAGAGAATCTCGAAGGTCCCGCTGTAGCCGGCATGGACGATGAGGACGTAGCTCAGGCTGCTCAGCGCCGCGATCGTGAGTCCCCCCCTGCGCCCCAGGAATAGCGTCGAGTAGATGATGACCAGCGAGTACAGCACGGAGTAGACGCTGTCGATGCCCCCCGTCAGGAGCACGATTGCCGTGACAAAGAGAACGTCCACAATGGACTGGGCGACGATGTTCAGGCGGCGCCGGCGCACCGTCCTCGGCAGCGCGAGGCAGAGGATCGAAAAA
>Ga0067045_1027963_pt1 | contig 48431 bp, 45 predicted proteins | sample TerdegcTABiofilm_FD_59184 | JGI IMG/M metagenome (GOLD analysis project Ga0067045, IMG submission 59184) | Combined Assembly of (Gp0054472, Gp0054536) Wastewater bioreactor microbial communities from Singapore -Terephthalate degrading...
GGGTCCCGAACTGACCGTCCTGCTCGAACGGTCGGGCGGCGTCCTCGTTCACACGCCCATCGCCAGCGGCTGCGTTCCCTATCATCACCCCCAAAACATGACCGTCGGCGGCTCGAAAGGCTCCCTGCCCGGCAATTACGCCATGGAGAACGCTGACCTGCTGATTGCGGTCGGGACGCGCGCCGTCTGCCAGTCGGATTCTTCGCGCACCGGCTACCCAAACGTGAAGCGGGTCATCGCCATCAACGCCGATGTGGACGACGCCGTGCATTACCGCCGCACCCTGGCGCTGGCCGGCGATGTGCGCCGCACGCTGGCGCGCTTGAACGCGGCGCTGGGAGAGGGGCCGGGCGGCAAGTCGGCCTGGCTGACGGCCTGCGCGGAGAAGAAGGCCGAGTGGCAGGCCTTCAAGCAGCAGCGCAGGCAAAATCCAATCCTGGCGGACGACTACTGGGGCGGCCCGGTTCTGACCCAGCCGGCGGCGATCCTGACCGCCGCAGAGTGGGCCAGGAAGTCCGGCGCGGTCTGCTTTTTTGATGCCGGGGACGTGCAGGCCAACGGCTTCCAGATTGTCGAGGACGAGCGCCCCGGCCAGACGTTCACCGAGACCGGCGCGTCGTACATGGGCTTCGCCGTCTCGGCGCTGCTGGCGACTGCGGCGGCAGCCAAACCGTTCTATGCACTCGCCCTGACCGGCGACGGCTCATTCACGATGAATCCGCAAATCCTGATTGACGGCGCGGAACACGGAGCGCGCGGCTGCATCCTGCTGCTTGATAACGGGCGGATGGGCGCCATCACCGGCCTGCAGGAGGCGCAGTATGGGGCCGGGTTCGCCACCTGGAACACCCTGCGCGTGGACTACCTGGCCTGGGCGCGCGCCGTCCCCGGCCTGCTGGCGCTCGACGGCGGGCGGACGCCCGAGTCCCTGCAGCAGGCGCTGGAACAGGCCGGCGAACATGACGGGCTGTCACTCATCCACGTCCCGGTCTATTACGGCCCCGACCCGCTGGGCGGGATGGGCGTTTACGGGCGCTGGAACGTGGGCAACTGGTGCGACGAGGTACAAGCGCTGCGGCACGAGATAGGATTGTGATCATGAGCGGAGTCTTCGAAGGTCTGCACGGCGCATACCCGCGCGCGCTCTATCGGGCAATGGGCTACCGGGAGGACGATTTCAAGAAGCCCTTGATTGGCATCGTCAACTCCTGGAGCGAGGTCAATCCCGGCCACTTCCACCTGCGTCAACTGGCCGAGTGGGTCAAGCAGGGCGTGCGGGAGGCGGGCGGGATGCCGGCCGAATTCAACACCGTCGCCCCCTGTGACGGCATCGCCCAGGGCAAAGGGATGCACGCCATCCTGCCCCTGCGGGATGTGATTGCCGCCTCGGTCGAGTTGATGGTCCGCGCCAACCGCTTCGACGGCCTGGTGATGCTGTGCAGTTGCGACAAAATTGTGCCTGGGATGTTGATGGCCGCCGCCCGCCTCGACCTGCCGACCGTGTTCGTCACCGGCGGCTCGATGGCCTCCGGCCGGGTCGGAGAGCGGGAGGTCATGACCAGCGACGTCAAGGAGGGAATGGGGAGAGTTAAAGCCGGTCTCATCAGCGCAGAGGAATTCCACGCCATTGAGAGTTGCGCCTGTCCCGGCCCGGGCGCGTGCAACTTCATGGGCACGGCCAGCACGATGAACTGCGCCACCGAGGCGCTCGGCCTGACCCTCCCCCGCTGCGCCACCCTGCCCGCCCTCCACCCGCAGCGGCAGGCGTTGTGCTTCGCGAGCGGGCGGCAAATTGTGCGCCTGGTAGAACAGAACGTGACCGCCCGCCGCTTCCTGACGCGCCAGAGTCTGGAAAACGCCATCCGGGTCGTGCTGGCGCTGGGCGGCTCCACCAACGCGGCGCTGCACCTCCCGGCCATCGCCCGCGAGGCGGGAACCGAACTGGGGCTGGACGTGTTTGACGCGCTCAGCCGCCAGACGCCGCTCATCGGCAAGTTCCGCCCGGCCAGCCCGTATACCGTCGTCCACCTCGACGAAGCGGGCGGCATCCCGGCCGTGCTGCATCTCCTCGCCCCGCTACTCCACCTTGATCTGCCGACCGTCAGCGGCGAAACGATAGCGGAACGCGCCTCCGCCGCCCGCGTCCTGCGCCCGGAGGTGCTGCACTCGCTGGATGCGCCGCTCGCCCCCGAAGGCGGCCTGGCCGTCCTGCGCGGCAGCCTGGCCCCAGACGGTGCCGTCGTCAAACAGAGCGCGGTCGCACCGGGCATGTTACAGCACACCGGTCCGGCGCGGGTGTTCGAGTGCGAGGAGGAACTGGAGGATTCTCTGGCCGCGCAGTCCATCCGGCCGGGGGACGTGCTGATCATCCGCAACGAGGGGCCGCGCGGCGGTCCGGGCATGCGCGAACTGTCCATCCCGGCTGCCATCCTGACCGGCATGGGGCTGAACGAATCGGTAGCGATGGTCACCGACGGGCGCTTTTCGGGCGCTACGCGCGGGCCCTGCATCGGCCACGTCGCGCCGGAGGCGGCCGTTGGCGGCCCGCTCGCCCTGGTTGAGGACGGCGACCCCATTGAGATAGACATCCCCAACCGCCGCCTGAACCTGCTGGTTTCTGAGGCAGAACTCAGCCGCCGCCGGGAGAAGTGGCAGCCGCGCCCACCGGCCGCGACCGGTGGCTTTCTGGACATTTACCGGCAAATCGTCAGCCAGGCCGACCAGGGCGCGGTCCTGACGCCCTGAAACCCCTCAGAAAAAAAGGAGAACCCGGAAATGAGCGCCCCCCCTCAGACAGGCAAGTTGCCCACCAAAACGAAAATTTTTTACGGCATCGGCGACCTCGGCAACGCCGTGGTCAACTCAGCCATCCAGTTCTTCCTGATGAAGTTCTACACCGACGGCGCGCTCGTCCCGCCCGCGCTGGCAGGCAACGCCCTGCTGGTGGGCAAAATCTGGGACGCGGTCAACGACCCGCTCTTCGGCTGGCTCACCGACCGGACGAAATCACGCTTCGGCAAACGGCGCGTTTTCATGCTCTTTGGAGCGCTCCCGCTGGCGATTTCCATCGCCCTGCTGTGGTTCGTCCCCACCCAGGACCGCCTCTGGACCTTCGTCTGGATTGCGGTGACGTTCGTCCTCTTCGATACGCTCTGGACACTGACCAACGTCCCGTACTACGCCCTGACCTCGGAACTGACCGACGATTACGACGAGCGTTCCAGCCTGACGACCTACCGCATGGTGATGGCCGTCCCGGCCTATCTGGTCGGCGCGGCGCTGACCCCGGCCATCGTCGGCCTGTTTGCCCTCCAGCGCACGGGCTACGCCTTCATTGGGATCGCCTACGGCCTGCTGGCGGGCGCGGCGCTGCTCATCTCCGCTGCAGGATTGCGCGAACGCGCCAAACCGGCCGCCGTTCAGCCCGAACCGTCGCCGCTCAAGTCGCTGGCCGTGGCACTGAAAAACAAAGCCTTCGTGTGGCTGTGTGGGACCTATTTCGTCATCAACATTTCCTTTGCCTTCATCAAAATCCTGATGGCGTACTACATTGAATACCAGTTGCTGATGAAGGCGCAAACCTCGGCGGTGATGGGGCTGATGCTCATCTGCGTGACCCTCTCTTTGCCGTTCTGGCAGTGGGTCAGCCGCAGGATGGACAAAGGCCCCGCCTACGCCCTGGGAATGCTGGCCGGCGGCGCGGCGATCGTCCTGACCTTTTTCCTGCCACACCAGTCCACCGGCCTGATCTACGTGGTTTCCGTCCTGGCGGGGTTCGGCTTTTCGGCGCAGTGGATTTTCCCCTGGGCGATGGTCGCCGACGTGGCCGACTACGACCGCGCCGAGACCGGCCAGCAGCGCAGCGGGATGTACTACGGCGTCTGGGGCCTGGCGACCAAAATCTCCGAAGCTCTGGCGCTGGCCGCGGTGGGCTGGATTCTGACCGCCTTCGGCTACGTCCCCAACGTGGAGCAAACTCCGCAGGCGCTATTGGGCATCCGCCTGTTCTTTGGGCTGGTCCCGGCAGGAACCATCTTCCTGTCCCTGCCACTGCTGTTCAAATACCCGATTACGCGCAAAAATCATGCCGTCCTCCGCGCTAAACTTGATGCGATGGACGCGGCGGCGAAGGAGAAATTACAATGAACCCAATCCGTGTTGCCATTGTCGGCTGTGGCCGAATCTCGGACCTGCACCAGATGGGCTACCGCGGCCGCGAGGACGCCAAAATCGTTGCCGTCTGCGACACCAACAAATCGGCGGCAAAGAAAAAGGCCAAAGAGTGGGGCGTGGAAAAAATCTACACCGACTACCGGCAGGTGCTGGAGGACAAAGAGGTGGACCTGGTGGAACTGCTCACCCCGCATCACCTGCACTGCCCGATGACCGTGGCCGCGGCGCAGGCCGGCAAACACATCTCGGTCCAGAAGCCGATGGCGCTCTCCGCCGCCGAAGCGGACGAGATGATTGCCGCGGCCGACAAGGCCGGGGTCATGCTGCGGGTCTACGAAAATTTCGTCTACTACGCCCCGGCGGTGCGCGCCCGCCAACTCATTGAAGCGGGCGAGATTGGCGACATCCGCGCCATCCGCCTGCACGTCTCGACCGGCACAGCGGATACCTCGTGGGACGTCCCGCTCTCGGCCTGGCTGTGGCGTTTCAACGAGAAGCAGTGCGGCGGCGGGCCGTTGGTCTTTGACCACGGCTACCACCTGTTCTCGGTGGCCTACTTCCTGGGCGGGCCGGTCGAGCGCGTCTACGCCTGGATTGACGAGACTCCCCTGCCCCAGGCCGCCGGTATGGTCAAGATTGACGCCCCGGCGGTCATCATGTTCCAGTACAAGGCCGCGCGCCGATACGGCGTGCTGGACATTGAGCACACCCCCAAAATGCGCATTCACTCGCTCTATTACGCCGACGACGACCGCATCGAAATCATCGGCGAGAAAGGCATCCTGTTCATCAACCGCTACACGGCGAAGACCGTTGACCTGCCCGAACTGATGCTCTTCAAGGACGGCAAGACGACTCCCATCCCGGTCGAGGGCGTGGAGTGGCACGATAGTTTCATCGCCGCCACCCAGGACTGCATCGAGAAACTGAAAGCCGGCCAGCAGCCCCGCTTAGACGGGCCGACCGGCAAGGCGGTGCTGCAATTCGCGCTGGCGGCCCTCCAGTCGGCCGCGACCGGGCGCGAGGTGAAGCCGGAGGAGACTACGTGAAGGAAATCCGGTTCTGCATCGTATAAGTTCGGCAAATCTCCCTGCCAACTGAACTTCACTCATACTTCAACGCCGCCAATTGCCTCTTGACTTTTTCAAAGAATGCCCTAAAATAGAATTGGAATTCTAATTCTATTTTAGGGTGTTTTATGTCTACCTCCCCCTACCTCGTTCAACAACCCCAGCAGGCCCGCAGCCGCGAGACCATGACCCAAATCCTGGACGCGGCGGCGCGCATCCTCGAGACCAAGACCTTCGAGGAGTTGACCATCTCCGAAGTCGTCCAGCAGGCTGGCGCTTCGGTGGGGGCGTTCTATGGCCGCTTCAAGGATAAAGAGGGCCTCCTGCACGCCCTCGATGAACGCTTTTTCGCGGAGTTCGAGCGCGGGGTGCGCGAAATTCTCTCCCGTCCGGGCTTTGCCGAAGCGCCGCTCCCGCAGGTGGTGCGCGAAGTCGCCTTCTTCCTGGCAAAAAACTACCAGCGTCAGCGCGGCCTGTTGCGCTCACTCAACCTGAAGGCGCGGCTGTATGGCGATTCGCGCTTCAAACAGCGCGAACAGCGCGCCTGGGACGAGTTGTATCCCCAACTGCAAGACATCCTTTTGCGGCGTCAGGCCGAAATCCGCCACCCAAACCCGGCCCTGGCGACTCATCTCGGCTTCCAGCAGTTGTTCTTCGCCCTGCGCGAGTTCCTGCTCTGGGAGCCATTGCGCGCCGGGCAGACCTACCCGCTGGACGTGCTGGTAGACGAACTGACCCACGCCTACCTGGCTTACCTGGGCATTCAGGAGGAGTAACATGCCGCCTTCCCGTTCCATTTTGCAACTGGGCGCCTTTGGCGCGGCGCTCTCGACCCTGCTCTTGCTCGCCATGGCCTTCGTCAGCCTGCCCGCCGGAATGTTCTACCCCGGCCTGGAAGCCCTGACCGGAGGCCTTTTGCTTTCCCCCGCCGAACAGTCCGCCTACCTGACCGGAATGCGCCTCCTGTTCGTGCTGGATGGCCTGTTCCTGGCCGGGTGGGTGCTGGCCTGGGTGGGCATCGGCGAACTCGTCCGCGCCCGCCAGCCGCTCCTGGGCCGGTTGACGCTCATCTTCGGCCTGGCCGGGGCGCTGTTCGACTTCAGCGAAAACAGTCTGATTTTGGGCGCGCTCCAAACCTTCCAGGCCGGGCAGTTGATGAGTGCGAACTGGGTCATTGCCTGGAAAGCCGTCCAGCATCTCAGTTACTGGCTGCCCTTCCTGGCGGCGGCGCTGGCCGCGCCCGCCCTGTGGCAGGGTAAATGGCCCGAAAAAGCCGCCGCCCTCACCGGTTCGCTCCTGCTCGTTCCGGCAGCCTTTGGCCTGTACTTCCCCGACCTGATTCTGCTCTCCGTCCTGTGGTTTCTGGTCTGGTTTGCATTCAGCGCCCTGTCGCTCTGGCAGAACGCTGCGCAAAATATTCCCCGCCCAACAGAAAGGAAGGTTCCCATGCCCGCTTCAAGAGTTCGTCTCCTGCGTTTGTCCCTGTTCGCCGCCGTGTACTTCGTCGAAGGCGCGGTTCTCACCTACTTCTCGGCCTTCAACGTCATCTACCTGCGCTCTTTTGAGCTGTCGTTTTCGCTCATTGGCATTGTCGGGGGCATCACGCTCCTGCCCTTCATCCTGAAAATTTTCATCGGTCTGCTCAGCGACCGCGTCAACCTGTTCAAGCAAGGACACCGCAAGCCCTACATCGTGCTGGGGCTGATTTTGCAAACCGTGGCCTTTGCCCTCATTCCACAGTTCAACCCCAGCCTGCAATTTGGGGCCTATTTGACCTTGATGGTCCTGGCCGCTGTCGGCATGTCCACCTACGACACCACCACCGATGGCCTTTCGATTGACACTACGCCCGAAGCCGACCGGGGGCTGGTGCAGGGCCTGATGGTTGGCGGGCGCGCCGTGAGCGCCGTCCTGACCGCCGCGCTGATGGGCATGTTCTCCGAAAGCGGGCAGTGGCCGCTTATTTTCTACATGATTGCCGCCCTTGGCCTGCTGACGCTCGTCCTGGCCTTCCTGGTGGAGGAGAAAAAAGAACGCGCCCCCGAAATGCAGTTCTCCACAGCCGCGTTTGGCGCCTTCAAAGACAAGGCCTTCCTGCTCTTCCTGGCGGTTGGCGTCATCTACCCGCTGGCGCTCTACAGCGCGCAGGGCATGGTCGGCGCGTACCTGAACGAGGGGCTGAACATTTCGCTCAGCATGGTTGGTCTCTACACCTCGGTCTTTGGCATCGGCACGGCGCTGGGCGGACTGGTCGGCGGCCCGCTCATGCGCAAGGTCGGCGAGCGCAACAGCGTGCTGGCCGCCCTGCTGATTACCTCCGCCGTTACTTTCGTCCTGGCGCTCACCAACTCGGCCGGGCTGATGTGGGCGATTGTCTTCCTGTTTGGCTTCGCCTTCGGCTACTACGAGACGGTGTACTTCGCGCTCGGCATGGCCTTCTCCGACCCGCGCATCGCCGCCTTCATGTTTTCGGTCATCATGGCGGTCGGCAACTTCGGCATTGCCGGCGGACAACCCCTGGCGGGCGCGCTGGTCGATTCGCTCGGCTTCCAGCCCATGTTCATGATTTTCGCCGCCATTCACCTGCTGGCCCTGCCGCTGGTCTTTGTCATCTTCCGCCTCCGCAAGCCTGCCCCAGTACAAGCCTGATATGCGCATCACCTCGATAGAAGTCCACCCCCTCGACCTGACGCTGGCAACCGCCCTGACGGTGGCTTACGGCAGTTACCCCGTCCTGAACTACGCCCTGCTCAAAATCGTCACAGACGAAGGCCTCATCGGTTTGGGCGAAGCCTCCCCCGACCCCGAAGTGACCGGTGAAACGCAGGAAACCGTGCTGGACGCCCTGAATCGGGTGGTTCCGCTGCTGATGGCTGCTGACCCGCTCCAGGTCGAGCCGCTCCTGCGCCAGTGCCGCGCCGCAATCCCGGCCTTCCCCGCCGCGCTGGCCGCGATGGACATGGCGCTCTACGACCTGCTTGGTCAGGCGCTCGGCGTACCCGTCCATCAACTGCTCGGCGGGCTGGCGCGCCCTGCCATTGGCCTCTACCCGGTCATTCCGCTGGATGAACCGCCGGTGATGGCCGCCATGAGCGCCAAATTCGTTGGAATGGGCGCCCGCATCCTGAAGGTGAAACTCGGCTCGTCCCCCGACCTCGACCTGCTCCGGCTCAAGGAAATTCGCGCCGCCGTGGGCGATTCCGTCCAACTGCGCCTCGACATCAACCAGGGCTGGCGCGACGCGGAAACGGCCCTCGCGGTCATCCACCGCCTGGACGGATTCAACCTCGAATGGATTGAACAGCCCGTCCTGGCCGCCGACCTGGACGGGCTGGCCGCCGTTGCCCGCGCCACAGAAATCCCCATCATGGCCGATGAGAGTTGTCACACTGCCGCCGACGCGCTCAAAATTGCCTGCCTGGGCGCGGCAGATATGCTCAACATCAAACTGATGAAATGCGGTGGACTGAGCGAGGCCCGCAAACTTCTGGCGGTGGCCGAAGCCGCCGGTCTGCCCTGCATTCTCGGCTCGATGGGCGAGAGTTCCATCGGCAGCGCGGCGGGACTGCACTTCGTGGCCGCGCAGCCCTCCATCGTGGCCTGCGAGGTGATTGGGCCGCTCTTCATCACCAACGACCCGGCCAGCGGATACCAAATCGAAATGTCCACCTTTCAGGCGCAGGTTTCCACCGCGCCGGGGTTAGGAGTGACGCTGAAATGATTGACTGGGATTCTCTCACCCACGAAGCCGCCCAACTCTTGAGCGGCTACCTGCAAATTCAATCGCTCAACCCGCCGGGCGATGAGCGCGCCGCCGCCGCGTTCCTGGCCGAGGCGCTGCGTCAGCGCGGATTCGCGCCGAAAATCTACGAATCTGCCCCCAACCGCGCCAACCTGGTGGCGCGCCTGCCCGGAGACGGGACGAAAAAGCCCGTCCTGCTCTACAACCACATGGACGTGGTCGAAGCCGACCCGGCCCGTTGGTCGTCTGACCCGTTCAGCGGCCAAATCCGCGATGGGTACGTCTATGGGCGCGGCGCGATTGACATGAAGGGCATGGGCATCCTGCAACTGCTGGCCCTCCACCTGCTCCGCCAGAATCACCCCGAACGCAGCCGGGATGTCATCTTCTTCGCCGCCGCCGACGAGGAAAAGGGCGGCAAATTCGGCGCGCAGTGGATGATTGAGCATCACTGGCCCGAACTCGAAGCCGAATACGTCTGGGACGAGGGCGGGTTTGGCCTGCGCGATTTCTTCAGCCCCCAGCCGGTTTTTACGGTCTCAATCGCCGAGAAAAAAGACCTGTGGCTGAAAGTGATTGCGCGCGGCGAACCCGGTCACAGCGGCATGCCGCACGAAAACAATGCCATCAACATCCTCCTGCGGGCGCTTGTCCGCCTGCAAAGCCTGGATTCGGCTTACGAACTCCATCCCATCCCACGCCGCATGTTCCGCGACCTGGCCGCGCTTATGCCTTTCCCCAAATCCTTCCTGCTGAAACAGTTGGACAATCCGCTGTTCTTCCGCCTGGCTCTGCCTGCCCTCACCGCCAATCACACCATCGCGGCCATGCTCAAGGATACGATGAGCATCACCGTCTTGCAGGCTGGCGGCAAGGAGAACATCATCCCAGAACGCGCCGAAGCGACCCTCGACCTGCGCCTGCTCCCCGACCGCGTCCCCGCCGAAGTGGTGGAAAAACTGAAGCGGCTGGTGGACGACCGGCGCATTGAGTTCCAAATCCTGCAAGCCCCCGAACCCGCCGCCTCGTCTGACCCCGATTCGGAATTCTTCCGCGTCTTATCAGATGTCTTGTTCGAACTCGTCCCCGACGGGCTGACGACGCCCATGCTCAGCCCCGGCACGACCGATTCGGCCTTCTTCCGGCAAAAGGGCGCGCAGAGTTACGGCCTGTTCCCCATCATCATCACCCCCGATGAACTGGCGCGCTTCCACGGCATAGACGAGCGCATCTCGCTCGACAACCTGCGCCTCGGCCTGCAAATCACCTACCGCGTGTTAGAAAGGATGACGCGGGCATGAATCGCCTCCCAAACATCCTTCTCCGCGTACAAGTACGCCGACCACGCGCCCCGCTACTCCGAACAGGCCCTCACGTCTAAGGGCACTTCCCCATTGGGAACCAACCCGGCGACCTTTTTTGGGTCTTGACATTCGATATATTTCGTGATAATATATTGATAGTCAATACATCGTTGATCGTTATAACGAGACTAAATACAAAAAGGGGCTTTTTATGGCAAAAAGCGATGACCCATCCAAATACCTGCCGCTGTCGGAAACGACCTTTTACACCATGCTATGCCTGGCCGAAGAACCGATGCACGGCTACGCCCTGATGCAAAAGGTCGGCGAAATCAGCCGGGGAACCGTTGCGCTCGGCGCAGGAACGCTCTACACCATTTTCTCTACACTCGAAAGAGAAGCGCTCATTGAAATGGTCAGCGAAACCGAGCGGCGTAAAACCTATACTCTGACGGCGCGCGGCCAACAGGTGCTGCTGCTTCAAATCCAGCGGCTGGAAATCATGGCCGAACATGGCCGCCGAATTAAAGCGCTTTTGTCAAAATGAGTAGGAAGGCTATTATGAACGAAAATCTCATTCGCAAAACAAAGTTTTTCTGGCCGTGGCAAGACCAGGAGGAAGAAGCCTGGCTGGAGGAGATGTCGCGCCAGGGCTTGCACCTGCGCCAGGCGCGAACGCTGGGCCGCTATGTCTTCGAGAAAGGCGCACCGAAGGCTTACGCCTACCGCCTGGACTACCAGGATTCGCTCAAAGATGAGCAACACTACCTGAAAATCTTCGAGGACTCTGGCTGGCAGCGCGTGGCCGCCCCAGGAGGCTGGCACTACTTCCGGCAGGAAATCCGGGAAGGCCAGGTCCCTGAAATCTTTAGCGACACTGACACCAAAATCAAAAAATATGAGCGCGTCAAAACCCTGCTCGCATCCATGCTGCCAATCTATGTGCTTGTCATGGTGTTGAATGTCTCGCAGCCCGACGGGGAACTATGGGGCTTTCGCTGGTGGTTGCAGGCATGCAGCAGCGCGGTTAGCATCCCCTTCTTTGGCGCGGCCATTGTGCTCTCGGTCATCACCTGGTTCAAATTAGACAAACGCATCCGGGAATTGCGCGGGTTGTAGGCAGCATCCCGATTCTTACAAAAGATGAACCAGTTGGACCTATATGATTTCCTGCCGGGGCAACCGGGGAATTTCGCCTGCTGAACGTGGCATTATCCTGTTATTGGCCGGGTGCTGGATCTTCGTCTCGCAAAAGGTCTCCCGGCGCATCAAGCAGTTGAAAGCCATGTAGAGATGGCCGCGCAAAGTCACAACGCTCCCATTAATCACATTGGCGCGGACGCATGCACTTTTCAAGCGTGTCTGGTTGAGCAGGGCGCACAGTTCGTCTGGCGTATAGGCCGCCCCCACCGAGGTCAGCAGGCCAGGACGCATGGTGATCGGGCGCACGCTCAACCATAAAAAGCCCAATAGTTCGGCCTCGGCGGGGTAATGCAGTCGGCCCTCTCCAAACGAGTTACATGTCCACCATTTTTTCGCCAGCCAGTACTACCCTCTGATCAAGGTGTTGATTTCCTCCACCTGCGCCTGGGTCAGCGGGCCGAACTCCATCGCTTTGGCGTTTTCCTCGACCTGCTTGACGGTCCTGAATCCAGGGATGGGGATGTTGTTCTCGCTACGCGCCCAGAGCCAGGCCAGCGCGCCCTGGGCCAATGTGCGCCCGTTGCTCGCAAGGATTTCGCGGACGGCGGCGATCTTTCTCAGGAACTCCGGGTTGGGCCGGCCGTCTTTGAAGTACTTCATCCACTCCGGGCTTTTCTGTCCGCGCACGTCGTCAATGGAAACGCCGGTCCCGGCAGCATATTTACCGGTGAGTAAGCCCATGGCTAATGGGCCGCGATTGATGGCTGCCAGGTTATAGCTTTCGCAGATGGCAAGCACGGCGGGATTGTCATCTAACACATTCAACTCAACCTCGATGGCGGCGCAGTGTTGGCCCTGGGCGAAGAATTCCGCGCTCTTGGGGAAGTCCGTGCTCCAGCCATAGGTACGGATTTTGCCTTCTCTGACCAACGCTTCCAGCGCATCGCGCACGGGTTGTGCCTTTTCCGGCGAAAAGCCGTTGTCATGGAACAGGTATATGTCAATATAGTCGGTTCCCAGACGGCGCAACGATCCCTCACATGCCTGGCGGATGCCGGCCGGGGAGGCGTCGCCGCCGGTGACCTGGCGCGTCTCTTCGTCAAACAGCGCGTTGAACTTGGTGGCGATCACCACCTGATCGCGCCGGCCGGCCAGCGCCCGCGCCAGCACCCGTTCGCTGTGCCCCGCGCCGTAGACGTTCGCCGTGTCAAAAAAGGTCACGCCCAGGTCCAGGCCCCGATGGATGGCGCGGATAGACTCGGCGTCATCCACCTCTCCCCAACCCAGGGGGGTATCCCCCGCCCAGAACGGACCGCCGATGGCCCAACAGCCCAATCCCAGGGCGCTGACTTCTAAGCCTGATTTGTCGAATTTCCTTTTCATGGTTCTTTCCTTATGCTCCGGCATTTTTCAAAGCTGCTGCTACTTCTTCAGTCCAGGGGACGTCCAAGGCCCCCATGCTGTCGTTGAATTGCGCCAACGTGCTCGCGCCAAAGATCGGGATGACGCCCGGCTCGGTGTGCATCACGTAGGCCAGCACGAGCTGGTTGACGCTGACACCCAGCTCTCGCGCCAGTTGGTTGAGCCGGTCGAGCCGCGCCCGGTTGTCAACTGTGTCGAAACGCGCGGCCTGGTTGTCCCACGGCTGGAATTCCCCACGGGCATACGCACCTTTGAGCAAGGGACTGAAGGCCAACAGGTTAAAATCGTTGTAGGTTTTCGCCATATCCGTGAACTCCGGGCTGATCCAGGTTCCGACCTGATCGGAGCGTTCGCGCAGGTAGGTGTAGAAATTCTGCACCGCTGTAAAAGGCGTCAGTCCCCTCAACCGGGAAATCGTTTTCGCCTCGGCGAAGCGCCAGGCGGTGACATTGCTGATGCCGATGTAGCGCACCTTGCCCTGTTTCACCACCCGGTCCAGGGCTTCCAGGCTATCCTCCAGCGGAGTGTCGCGGTCGTCCACGTGGATGTAGAGCAGATCTACGTGATCAACGCCCAGGCGTTGCAGCGAGCCGTCAATCGCCCGGTAGATCGACTTCGGACTCGCCCACTCCCACCCCCGCGTGCCATCATCCCGGTCGACTGAACGCGCGCCGAGCTTGGTAGCGAGGAACACGGCATGGCGATTGCCGCGATCCGCGAAATACTGGCCCAACAAACCCTCACTCGCATCCTCTGTGAACCCCTCGACCCAGAACACGTAGCAATCGGCGGTATCGAGAAAATTGCCTCCCCGGTCGAAGTAGGCATCCAGGATACGATAGGACGTTGGCTTATCAACCCGCGACCCGAAATACATCGTTCCCAGACACATGGCACTGACTTGATCGTCGCCACCCTTCCATTGAACCTTTTGCATTGTATTTGCCTCCTCAAGGTTTTGAAATAAGCTTCAGGTTTATTATACGGATGAGCGGAATTATTGGTAGGGCCACTTAAGAGCAATATTCATAAGTCCAGTTAACTCATTTCCGGTTCTGGTATTGTAAAATATGCGAATTTTGCTACAATTGGGGTCAGACTACAAAAGTCTTATGCGATACGTGCTGAGACTCTTGTAGTCTTTGACCGGGAGGTGAACCATGCGCATACCCCTGGATCATCAGAGCGCCGTGCCTTTGTACCAGCAGATTGAACGTTACCTGCGCCAGAGCATTCTCTCCGGCGACCTTGCCCCGGAGACGCGCCTGCCTTCGACCCGCGAGTTGGCTGAAAGTCTGGGCGTCAGCCGGATTACCGTCACGAATGCCTACGCCGAATTAGAAAGCGACGGGTTGATCGCCAGCCGCGAAGGCAGCGGGACGTATGTGATGGCGCCCGTCACGTTCTCGTCATCTCAGAAAGCTGCGGCGAATACGTCCTGGCCTTTGTGGCAGCAGGAGGTATCCACCGGCGAAAGGCTCTCTCAGTCGCGATACCCGCTCCTGCCGTCCGAGCGCGCTCCCCATCCGCATCCCATAGCGTTTACCGGGGTGGGCGATCCTGCGCAGTTCCCGGTCAAGGATTTTTACAAGGCGCTTCAGACGGTCATTAAGCGCGATGGGATTGCGGCGCTGGATTACGGTCCGTTGGATGAGGGCTACCGGCCTTTACGCGAGACGATCGCGCACATTTTAGCCAGTCAAGGGATTCGGGCCAATCCGGACAATACGCTCATCACTTCCGGTTCCCAACAGGCGTTGGCGTTGGTGTGCCATTTGCTGCTCAAGCCAGGGGATGCGATCCTGGTGGAAAAACCCAGTTACAATTTTGCGCTGGCGCTTTTCCAGGCGCTCAACCTGAAAATCATCGGCGTCCCCATGGATGAAGGGGGGATGCAGGTGGAGTTGGTGGAGCCTTTGCTCCAGCAGCATCATCCGAAGCTCATCTATACGATCCCCAATTTCCAGAATCCGACCGGCATGTGTCTGAGCAGCGCGCGCCGCCGGGCGTTGGTGATCCTGGCCAATCGGTACAATGTGCCCATTTTGGAGGACGACTTTGCCGGCGATTTGCGCTACGAGGGCCGCACCCAACCCGCGATCAAGGCGCTTGACCCGAACGGAAGTGTGATCTACGTCGGCACGTTTTCCAAAATGTTGATGCCCGGTCTGCGCGTCGGTTTCCTGGTCGCCGATGGGCCTGTCTTTGCGCAGTTGGTGAGGTACAAACGTGTTACCGACCTGGCGACCTCCACCCTGATCCAGCGCGGCCTGGACGAATACGTTACGGTGGGCCGCTACCAGGCGCACTTGCGACGCTCCTGCCGCGTCTACCGCAAGCGCAGGGACGCCATGCTTGCGGCCATTCGCCGTCACCTGCCGCCGGAGGTCCGCGTGACCCCACCCCAGGGCGGCCTCTTCATCTGGCTGCGCCTGCCGGAAGGTGTCTCCTCGCTTGCCTTGCTGCCGCTGGCCGCCGAACAAGGGGTAGAATTCGCGCCGGGCAGTCTGTTCTTCGTGGATCGCTCAGAGGGGGAAGGCTACGTGCGCCTTAATTTTGCCACGCAAACGCCTGAAGCTATTGAGCAAGGGATTCGGCGCTTGGGGATTGCGCTCCGCCGATTGAGCGGATGATCGTCCACGTTGTGTCGTCCGGGCGGAGCGTCTCCCATCCGCGCCGGGTTCAGGCCGGGCGCAATACGCGCGGGTTACTTCACCCCGCCGCACGTCCCGCCCATGTCGCGGCACTGCTTCGCGGCAACCTTTTCCAGCAGCGTGCGCCTGGCGCGCGACCTGACCGGTCAGCCGATTGCCCCGCGCGAAGTGACCTTTACCTGGCCCGAACCGGAATCGCGCGCCGAGTACGAGCGTATCTTCCAATGCCCCAGGTAAAATAACTCCTGAAACGGCCTTTCTCATCCTCATGGTTTCGGATGCGCAGCGAAAAAGTCCCATAGCACCTGCGAAGCATCCAACTCAGTCGTCGGCTCGTCGCCGCCCCGCCAGCCGGGCTGACCGCCCGGCCAGGCGTGCCCGCCGCCGATCACCGTGTACAGTTCCACCGCCGCACCCTGCTTGCAGCCGCCGTAAACGGTATGGCGGATGGAGCCGTTCTGCGTGACCTGCGGCGTTGCAGCACAGCCGTTGTGCCGCACCCAAAAATCTATCGTCGTCTCCACGGCTTCAAAGGAAACGCCTGCCAGCGACTCCGCGCCGACACCGCCCGCATAAGGCGCGTGCTGGTCGGCGTCGCCGTGGATGTGCAGCACCGGCACCGGGCGCGAGGGCACGCAGGTATCAATATTTTGCGTCGCCGCCACCGGGCCGACGGCGGCGATCACGTCGGACAGCTCGCAGGCCAGACGATAGGACATCATCGCCCCGTTGGACATGCCGGTGGCGTAGATGCGCTGCGCGTCCACGTTGGCAACCGTGCCCAGGTCGGCCAGCAACGCTTTGACAAAGCCCACGTCATCTACGTTCTGCTCCATTGCATACGCGCAACAGCGCCCGCCGTTCCAGGTGAGCAACCGGTCTGACCGCTGTCCCGTCCCGTTGGGATAAACGACAATGAACCCATGGGTGTCGGCGACGGTGTCAAAGCCGGTCATCCGGCGGACATTCTCGGCGTTGCCGCCCCCGCCGTGAAAGACCAGCACCACCGGCGTTGGCTGCGCCGGGTCATAGCCGGGCGGAACGTGGACGAGGTACGAACGCTCGCGCCCGCCGTGGGTCAGCGTGCGGGTGACATCGCCGGGCGACAGAGCTCTCGCGGTCGGCGTTGCCCGCCGCGCTGCCAGGCGACCGCAGCCCGCCAGCAGGACGCAGATCATACACAACAAGAACACCGTATTCCCCCGCAGGTTTGGAACCTGCGGGAGGATCAGCAGGCGACGTTTCATCTAACCTCCACAAAATCGCCGAGCAGGACGTCCCGATAGCCCGCGACATAATACCGCTGGCCCTTTTGCGCGCCGGTGAACCCTTCCGCCTCCAGCAACGCTTTGTGCGCCTCCAGGCCGCCGGGGAATTTCTCGTTCAGAGAGCCGCCGGCTTTGGATGATCTGCCAGGGTTGCATGGCTGTGGTGATGAGCCGCTGCCAGGTGCACGTCTGGCATTCCTGCACCACGATGCCCGCCACGCCGATCATGCCCGTCATCGCAAACTGCACCAGCCTACCGGGCGAGCTGATGCAGAATGCAAGCCGTTAGTCCCTCATTCACCCAGGATGGGGCGCGCCCAAGCCAATCATGTCCCCCTCGAAACTGCTCATCGCAGGCATTGCGACGCCCAACTCCCGCCCGGTGTTCAGCAAGTCGTAGTAGGCGGTCTTGACCTCCAGCGGGTCGGCGAGCGCGTGAGCAGAGGTGCGTTGCACGCTCTTGTCGAAGCGAAACATCCACGTGATGGAGAGACCCGCGATCTGACGCGCCAGGGAGGATGTCTGGTAAAACATGCGCGTTTCAGGATACTTCTTGATATCCACGCCGCGCCGGGCGACCACATCCAGGCATTCCCTGACTGCCTGAAGGCTCAAGTCGCCAGTGCGACGGTCGCGCAGCAACGCAGCGAGATTGCCGACACGTACCAACCCCGCTCGCAACCCGGCATCAATGGCGACGGTGACCCAGATGTAGTGCAGGATGTTCTCGTACAGGGTGGGCTTTATCCCAATTCCTGCGAACAGGGCGGCAGCCTTTTTGAGCCGCTCATCCTGTCGCCCGTCTACCTGCCCGAGGCCAATGGTTGGATAAATGGCCGCCATCAGGGTGCCATCCTTGAAATAGCCGCCCGCTTTGGCGTCGCCATACAGGTAACGCGACTGCGGCAGGATGGCATCTATGCTCGCGGTGCCGTACCAGTTTTGGGTCAGGAGCAGGTAATCCGTTGGCCCCGTATTCGGGACAATCTGCCGCAAAGCTTCTTCCAGTTGATAGGGCTTGGTGGGAACGGTCACCCAATCGTAACTGTCAGACGGAGTGAGCGTTTCCGTCACCTTGAGGTTGTAACGACCGAAAAACCGCTTCGGATGTCCCTTGCGCTTGTCAAGCATATCTATCGGGATCCCTTCGGCAAATCGGGCCGCTTTGCCAGGCCGCACGAAGTGGACGACTTCATGCCCGGCTTCTGAAAATGCCCATCCGTAGATGGTCCCTATAACGCCTGCTCCGACGATCAAGATTTTCATCTGCTACTCCTTGTCAAGAAATTTCTCATCTGGTGGGGATGAAGATTTTCATTAGAAGCCGAAACCGAGCAGGTAGCCCGCTTCTGCGCCCAAAAGCCGGGTGGACAGGGCAAAAACCCCGGCCATGACCGGCAGGAGCAGGAGCAGCAGGGCCAGGGCTGTCAGCGGACTCATTGCGGCTCCAGGTTGCGGAAGAAGGAGCGGGTCAGAGCCAGCGCGAATCCGCCCATCACCACCCATGAGCCAATCATGCCGATATAAACCGGCACGGGGAAAACCAACCCGGCCAGCGCCTGGCTGATGGACTGCGCAATCACCACCACGCCGACCAGGGCGCAGAAGAGCATGAGCGGCGCCGCCAACAGGTAGCCCAGCGGCCTGCGCCGCCAGAGCAGGATGCCGGTCAACACGGCGGCGGGGGTGATGACCGCCGAGTCGAAGCCGTGCGTGAACAGGGTGGTGTAGGGGCCAATCAGGGAGGGGGCTGCGCCGGTCAGGAGCGGCCCCATCACTTCGCTCAGCCATATCAGAAGCGTACCGAATCCAACCACCATCAGGAAGACGGCCAGGCCGCGATGCGGGAAGCCGGGCCGGACGCGCGCGGCGAGCGTCTGCGTGTCGAAGGTCGCCAGGGCGAGGATGACGGCGAACAAACTGGCCGAAAACAGCGCCGCATAGACCAGGAAGAGCGGGTTGAACATGGCCGAGAAGGTCATCGAAGCGCCGTTGTAAAGAAAATAAAACAGCGCGGCCAGCAAGACGAGTTGCGCATCCTGCGAACCGCGCCTGGCGCGCAAGAGAGCCGCCAGCAGGAGCGGGATGACCAGGAAGAGGGTCACGGCGTCCACCCCGCGAAAGCCCGCCCCGGCCAGCAGGGAATCGTGGCGGTAAAGCCCACGCCCATAGAGTTCGACCACCTGCCCGTAGACGTTGGTGAACGTCCGCGGGCCGTCACCGCCCGAAACGAGCAAGCCCGCCCCGGCGGAAATCAGCGCCAGCAGGGCAATCAGCGGGACAAGCCAATGCAAGGCAGAAGTCTTTGACATGCTTCACCCGCTTGCGGCGCTCATCCGCCGGAAATGCCGGAAGATTTCGATTGCCCCCTGGAGCCGGTGGTTCAGGTGTTCGGGGTTGGCCGGGTCGAATCTGGGGGTCTCGTCCGAAAAGAGGAAGAAATCGCCTTCGGCGCGCAGGTTGACGCGGTCACGCCCGGCCAGCAAGCCGGGCAGTCCCATCTGGACGAAAAAGCGGCGGACAGTTTCAGGGTCTTCGGCGCGGACGACGTAGCGCGCCGCGAAATCGGGATGCGCCGGGAATTTGACTTCCTTGTCGTCCATCCAGGTGGCCCAGGGGACGATTTGCTCCAGCAGGCCGCGCCCGCGCCGGGGGTAGAGGCCAAACTTGGGCAGGCGCAAACCGGGCGCGTTGACAAGCGCGACCTGTGGAATGCGCGTGCCGTCGCCGCTCAAGTCGTACAAATCGAGCAGGAACAGTTTGCCATCAGGAAAAGGCCGCTGGGAAACGTGGTCGGCCTGGTAGCGGGGCGTTTTCCACGGCTGGATGTCGAGCGCGGCGACCCAGGCGGCCAGGTCATCGCCAGATGGCGCGGCGCGAAAACCCAGCGTTTGAACCGCTTCGGCTTTCGCTTGTTTGTCTTTCTGGTATTGGCGATACGAAATGTAAAAAACGACCGCCGCGAGTAGAAAAAAGAGAATGGTGCCCAAATCAATTTGTCCGTTTCATCGGTTGGGGTTTGAGATACATCAACGAGCGCCACAGCCATTCGGCGGGGCCGTAGTAGAAGCGTTTCATCCACCAGTGGCTGATGGGGATTTGCAGGATGTCCACAATCTGGATGCGCCCGGTCTGCTGGACGGGGAAGATGGCGGAGGTCGAGATAGTCATGGCATTCTCTATCCTTGAAACAGGCGGTAAATCTCCAGCGCGCGGTTGATGCGGCGGGTCATCTGCGCCGGGTCGTTCAGTTTGAAGCCCGGCTCGATTTCCGCAAAGGTGAACAGGCTGCCGCTGGCGCGCAGCGCGTAGTTTTCGGTATTGGCAAAATAGCGCGCCTTGTCCTCAGCGAAAAAGCGGCGCGCGGCTTCGGGGTCGGTGGAGGTGACGGCGTAGCGCGCCTGGAAAGCGGGATATTCAGGGAAGTTGACGGGAGTCCCCACTTTGGAAACGCCCCACGCAACAATCGCATTCGCCAGGCCGCCCAGGGCATATTTCGCGGCATCCACTTTGGGATACAACTGGAACGGCGGCAGGCGCAGGGTGTGGGAGCGGATTGCCACCGCCTGATGCTCAATCCAGGAATCGCTCTCTATGTCGCGATCTACCAAGTCGAACAGAAAAAGCTCCCCATCGGGCAGGTTGCGGTGGGTAACGCTGTGCAAGGAGTAACGCGGGGTGGTCCCTGGCGTTCGATAAAGGGCAGAAATTTGCGCCAGCAGGGTTGGGTCTGGCTCAACCGGGGTCATGCCCAGCGTTTGCGCCATCTGCGCTTTGGCTTCTTTGGCCCGGCGGGTGGACGTGATGGAAAAAATGACCATGCCCGCAAAGACCAGCAGGACGAGCAGCAGGGCCAGGATGGTGAGGGTCTCCATAAAAACCTCCTCTGAAATATAGAAACCAGTTAAGGAGTGAGCAGAGAGCAGCAGGCAGAAGTGCCTGTTTCCTGCTCACCGCTCACGGCTCACATTTTCATCCCACCGCTGATGAACGCCAGGCCATGGGGAATTCCCTTTTCTCAAACTGGTTTCTGAAAGTGAATCGTGTACGAAACCGCACTGCCGAAAAACGCCTTTTCCACGAACCCAACGGCTTCGGCCAATTGACAGACATGCTCGCGCCGCTGGAAGTGCGGGTCGGCGATGACTTCGGTGATGGAGAGCAGGCCGCCGGGTTTCAAACTGTAGAAAATCTCTTTCAGGACCATTTCCTGGTCGGGAATTTCTCCCAAGACTGTGACCAGCAGCGCCCGGTCATAAGCGTCTCGCTCCAGTTTGCCCTCGCCCGCCGCGCCCGGCACGAAGCGGATGTTGCTCAGACCCTGCGTCTGCGCTTTGGCGCGCACCTTCTCCAGCATGGCGGGCTGGATGTCGAAAGCCGTCACCTGGCCACCAGTCCCGACCTGCTTCGCCAGCGGGATGGTCAACCGCCCCGGCCCGCAGCCGAAGTCCAACACCGTCATCCCGGCTTCCAGGCCGAGGTGACGGATGATTTCAGCAGCACGGTTTTCCCGGAAGAGCGGGTTATCCAGTTCCACCATCCAGGCCAGCCAGGCCGGGCAGGGCAGGGATGCGCGGCGCGACCACAGGCCAAAGAGGAGCCCCCCCAGGCCAAGCGCGGCCAGGGCAAGCACAAGAAATCGGAACGTCTGCATAGGGCTTTAATCCTTCAATGAAAAATTTGTGATCCTAACGGAATCTGTGGTTTGCCGTTCTCGCCCGGACGTAAACGTCTGGGCTATCGCGCAACACCCGATAAATCGGGCTTCTTAGCCCTGTTCACAGGGCGCCGCCATCCAGCCCGGTGATTGATCACCGGGCGAAGCGGTGAAACCACAAAATCCAGCAAGATTAAAAATTCCATCAAGGCGCCAGCAATGACCGGGCAAATTACCGATTTACCCGCTCCTTGCGGTGGCGCAAATCTCCGATTTGCGCGGCGGGTCGGAGACCTGCCCTACAGCATCCATACGAGAAAAACACACGCAGGTAGCAAAATTGCCCACACCTCACAGACAAAAATCAGTCACCTTATTTTACACTCTGTACTTTAACAATAGATTAACAATTTGTAAAAATCTATTGCTGGACAACCACGTTTTGGTTGGCCCCTACCCTCTCGGCAGGTAACCACCGGTTGAGCGGCCGCGCAACGGCTGGAAACCTGGCAATTTCTGTTCCTCTAACCGTGGCCCTTCGTCCCGCTGGATCGAAACCCAACGGCCCACCGCGAGTTTCCTCAGCGGCGGGCCGTTGACGCATTCACCGTGACCAGCCTTTTGCAGCCAGGGAGCCATCCATGGACCAACCACCGGCGGGGTAGAGCCGTGGTCCGTGGTCAAGACAGCCAACCCTGGACGGTCTCAGTCAGGCCACACCTTAGAGCTGCTTATTGATTTCGGCCAGGATCGCTTCCACCTTCTCTTTGGTCAGGCCAAATTGGGCTGCTTGTGGCATGGCGAGTAGCTTGTTCAAGGTCATGGTCTTGAACATCGCCACCATGGGGTTACTGGAGAGGCCGGGCACGTACTGATCCAGCACCGCCTTGGCTTGCGGATCGTCTAAAAGGGCACCGAGGGTCGTATCCAGCGTGACTTTCATGGTATACCTCCTTTTGGGTATGGGGGATTTAAAATTTTAGACTCTAAACCTATTTTACTACGAATTATGCAAATGGATAGGCCGGTTTAGCCTTCCATGCGGTTGGCTGTGCCCTGATAGAGCTCCCAGCCCTGGCTGAGGATGACGACCTGAGCCGCCAAAAACCAGATCAAGAACAGCGTCAAGACCAGCGCTACTCTATTGAGCAGGGTGGGCAGATTAGCTTGAAGGTTCGTGAGGATCGCCGCCAGATCGTCCATGGTAGGTTGGGATTGGGTAACCATTCCTTCATACTCACTCAGGCTGGCCGAGATGACCTTGGCGCTCTCCGACATGGTGAGCAGGTTGGCCTGGATGGAGCCCAGATTGTCGTCAGTCTTGTCAAGATCGGCCGAGATGCCCACAAAGGTATCCGGTAGCTTTTCCAGGGTTACGGCCAGCTCCCCTAAGGAATCGGCCAGCGGTTTCTCCGGGTTGTAGGTTTCTCCCGTCTGCCCGATCAGGCCGCCGACCAGCGGTACCTCGCTCATCATAGAGCGAAAAACTTCCAACGATTGGATGGTGCCTTCCAGCACTTGCGCGGCCTCTTGGGCCGTATAGAGCGAATCGGTGGCCGCTTGCAGGGTGGAAGGCAGCGTCACGGACATGATGGTCGTGACTTTGTCTACCACCGGCTGGGTATCTTCCACAGTGGCGGCGGTGGTACCCAGCATGGCCGAGAGGGCATCCACGCTATCCACGGTGGCCCCCAGCGCCTCCGCCGTGGTCTCCATAACGCTTTTGCTGTTGATGATACTTTGGTTGAGGGTGTTAAGGGTGGTGGTGGCGTAGGCGGTCACTGCCGGTCGGGCCACCCACACCATGACCAGTCCGGCCAGACTGAGCAGCAGGCCCAGGACGCCGGCAATCATCACAAACAGTCCCAGCAACCGACGCAAGATGTTCATTGCTCCTCGCTCCTCCATAAAAATCTGTGGGTCACTCAAGCCGCAATCCGTCCGCTGAGCTGCCACACCGGCAGCCAAACGGTCACCCGCTGGGGTCCAAGATATACTGCATTTTCGCGGCCAGGCTATGCCGGCCCTGACTCAAATCATAAATCTCAGCGGCCGCAGTAGTGGTTAACCTTTACGACAATCCCAATTCGCGTTGGATGTCCTGGCACAACTGAGCTGACCGCTGACATCTTTCTTTCCCGCGACTTTTTCCTTCTTCGTAAACCGAAAAATGCAGGGATAGTTCTGCAAATTCTCTTGCCACCGGAATCTGGCCTGAATCGTAGGCCTTGTAAATCAACCCGGTACGAGCACGCCGGACAGTTCTGCCGTTTATCGTTTCTGCGACAATGACCCGGTCCTCAACGGGAACTTTGTCCCGCATCTCCCGTGTAACTTCCAGCATTTGCATCAATGCCGTCTCAGTTCCTAAAGCTTCAAACAGGTCATACATTCTGGAGTGTAGCTGCCATAACAAACTGGCATCCTCGTTTTCCCGGATACTGATATAGTATTCGTTGAACTGGTCTTTTCGCCATTCAGTTTCAGTTTGCATTGATATATTGAGTTGTCCATATTCTCTAGACCGCTCCGGATATTCGCGGTCCATGTGAAAATGGGAGCATCCCATCGCTCTAAAAAACTTTTTCGCCTGCTGAAGGGTCGTGATAGGTTCATCCCACATCTGGCGCTCCTGCGTTTTGTTGCCTGATGGTGTTCAATCAAGAATTCTACTTTCCATCCACTGACATTTCCCAACAAAACGTGGCGGCGATGGGCAGGTCAAGACGCATTTTCCCGTCCTTATTCCGGTTCCCGATCCACCGCCATCCGCACATCCACGGCCCAGGCGCCCGCGCCCGCCGGGCCGACGATGAGCGGGTTCACATCCAGCTCCTTGAGGCAAGGGAAGTCACTCACCAGCTGCCCAACGCGGCGCAGCGTCTCCACCACCGCCGCCACATCGCCCGGCGGTTGACCGCGCACGCCCTTCAGAATCTTGCCGACCGCCGTCTCGGCGATCATCTCCTGCGCGTCCAGCTCGCAGAGCGGCGCTAACCGGAAAGCGACATCGCGCAGCACCTCCACGTAGATGCCGCCCATGCCGAACATCAGCAGCGGCCCGAACTGCGGGTCGCGCTGCGCGCCCAAAATCACCTCCGTGCCCTTCGGCGCCATCTGCTGGACCATCCCCTGCGCGCCCGCGCGCTCGCCGATCATCCGCTCCCAGGCCGCGCGGACGGCAACTGCATCTGTCAGATTCAGCGCAATCCCGCCCACATCGGCTTTGTGGACCACGTCGGCGGCGATCAGCTTGAGCACCACAGGATAGCCGGCCTGCCCGGCCAGCAGCACGGCTTCATCAGCCGAGCTCGCCAGCCCGGAGAAGGGGACGCGCAGCCCATAAGCGGCGGCAACCCGGCCCGCCGTCTGCGCATCTAAGAAGCCGGCGCCGTGCGCCGCCCAGGCCGCTTGCAGCAGCGTCAGCGCACCGGCCCGGTCCACGTTGCTCACCGGCGTGGGCGTGTAATCAGGCCGCGCCCGCAGTTGCGCGTATTGCCAGAGCCCGGCCAGCGCACGGGCCGCGCGGTTGGGATCGGTGTAGCAGGGGACGTTCCCGGCATGGAGAATCTGGACGGCTTCCGGGATGGAGACGCCGCCGACCAGGCAGGCCACCACCGGCTTGGCCGATTTCTGCGCGGCGGCGACGATATGGCGTGCCACGTCGTTGACCGGCGTGATCGCCTGCGGGACAAACATCGCCAGCACCGCGTCCACGCCCGGATCGGCCACCAGCAGATCAATGGCCTGCTCAAACATCTCCGCCGCCGGCCCGCCGAGCATATCCACCGGGTTGCCCAGCTGCGCGCCGCGCGGCACCACCGCTTTGACCCGGGCCTGCGTTTCCGGCAACAGATCGGCCATCTGGAGGCCGTACTCGTCCAGCGCATCGGCGGCGAGCGCCGCCGGCCCCCCCGCGTTGGTCAGCAAGACCACGCGCGGCCCGGCCGGGAGCGGCTGCATGGCTAAGGCAACGGCGATGTCGTTCTGCTCCTGGAGCGAGGTGACGGCCAGGACGCCCGCGCGGTGCGCGGCGGCCTCGTAGGCGCGCCCGGCGCCGGCCAGCGCCCCGGTGTGCGAGGCCACTGCCCGCGTCCCGGCCGAAGTCCGCCCGGCCTTGACGACGACAATCGGCTTCTGGCGGAAGAGGCGCGCGGCCGTCTCCACAAAGCGCCGCCCGTCGGGCAGCCCCTCGGCGTAGACGTTAATGACGCGCGTATGCGGATCGCGGGCCATCATCTCCATCCCGTCGGCGATGTCCACATCCACCTGATTGCCCAGGCTGGCGATCCGGCTGTAGCCGATCCCCTCCTGAATCGCCCAATCAATCGTCCCGCCGCAGATCGCGCCGGAGTGCGAGGCAAAGCCGATGACGCCCGGCCTGGGCATTTCGGCAATAAAGGTGGTATCCAGCGGGGCGTGCGTATCCATCGTGCCGACACAATTGGGGCCGATCAGCCGCATCCCGTAGCGTTCGGCGATCCCCTTGAGCGACTGCTCCAACGCCGCGCCTTCCGGGCCGGCCTCCTTGAAGCCGCCGGTGATGACGATGACGACCTTCAGCCCGCGCTGCCCGCACTGCTCCAGCGCCTCCGGCACGGCGGGCGCCGGGGTCATGATAACGGCCAGCTCAATCGGGTCGGGGACCTCGGCAATGCTGGGATAGACCCGCAGCCCCAAAATCTCTCCCCCTTTGGGGTTGATGGGGTAGATCGGCCCGGTGTAGCCGTGCTCCTTGAGGTTTTTGACCACGCCGTAGCTCAGCTTGGCGGGATCGCCGCTCGCGCCGATGACGGCCACGCCCTGAGGGTTGAAAAAGTACTCCAGTTGGTCTTGCATAGCTCACTCCTTGCTCAAGAAGGTAAATCGTGCCGGGGACCACCGACCACCCGCCTGGTCCAACGTGGTCGGTGGCTGTGGTCGGTGGTCAAAACAGCCCCCTGGCCCATAACCAGACAGGTACTCTCATCATACTCTAAGCGGGGGAATTGTCCAACGCTCACGGGCCGTAAGCCGCGTGATAGATCGCGTTCAGGAGCGAGGTTTCATCCTGGGTGTCATACTGCAAGGCCCAAATCATGAGGCCGGAGGCGCGCTGCCGCGCCAGGGCCGTCTTGGCGCGCAGCGTGGGAATGCCATTGTAGTAGACCGTGGTGCCGTAGTAATTCCACTCATCGGCCTGAGCCGCGGCCGGGTCCAGTTGGATCAGCTCGCGGTAGGTCACTTCCTGCGGGCGGGCATAGAAGGGGACGCCGAGCACCATCTGCTCCGGCGGCAGGCCACGGGCGCTCCAGGCATCCAACGCCTCCACGGCATATTCATAAGAGGCGTGGTTGCGGCCGGGACCGTCGTAAGCCATCAGGTTGAGAAAATCCACCTGCGGGAAGACCTCTGGCAGGACGCCGTTAGCGTTGTCGCCGGCCGCGACGACGGCCGCGGTCAGCAGTTTGCCCTGCGGGTGCAGGGTTTCGCTCAGCGCGGTCATCAGGACCAGATAGTTTTGGGCCGACTCGGCCGCCGGGCCGGGGTATTCCCAATCTATATCCACGCCGTCCAGCCGGTACTTGCCGACGAAGTCGTTCAGCCCGGCCACAAAGGTCGCGCGGCCCTCCGGCGTCGCGGCCAGGGCCTCAAACTGCTCGTCGTAACCCCATCCGCCCACCGAAATCAAGACCTGGACCTGGTGAACGTGCGCCTGCGTCACCAGAGCGGTCAGTTTCCAGGGGTTGGCTACGTCGCCGACGGTGCCATCGGCACGCGGGAGCAAGAAAGCATAGTTGATGTGAGTCAGGTGGTCAAAGGGGAGGCTGGCGACGACCGCGTCAGTGTCACCGACGTAGCCGACGATGCGAAAAGCCCTGACCGGCGGCGTTGAGGTCGCCGGACAGGGCAGGGCCGTGGGGGACGGCACGACATTAACAGTCGGCACCGGCGCGGCGCAGGCTGCCAATAGCGCGAGCAAGCCCAACAGAGTACCGGGTTTAAAACGGACCATGGTGCTATAGGACTGACGCAGATGCGAGCATTTTTCACCGCAGAGACGCCGAGAGCACAGATTTATGTGAGCAAGTCCTCTGCGCACACTGCGTCTCGGCGGTGAAATTCAGAGCACTGGCGTAAATCCTGATTCCTTTGCTTTCCTGTCTGGTGCAGGCGGCAGGACTGATTCCTGGAACTGGCCCAGCGAATCGGTCAAAATTTTCCGGCAGGCCGGCGTTAGCTGCTGGCCGGCCCGCTCCATGCCTAACAGGACGGCCCCGACAACCGGCGGCGCCGCCAGCCGCACTAAGCGCGCCCCCGGCGCTACGGCGTGAATGGTCTGGCGCATCGTCTCTATCAGCAGGGGGCTGCCGTTGTACATGCTGCCCATGAGCACCACGTCAAACGCCAGCGGCTCAAACTCCAGCTGGCGGATAACTGCCACGGCCAGTTCGCCCAGCTCGCGCCCGGCCCAGTGGATCAAATCAACGGCCACCGGGTCCCCCGCCGCCGCTACCTGGAAGATGAGCGGCGCGGCGGCGGCATCGGCCCGGTAGCGCCCGTCCATCAGCCCCTCCAACAGGTCGGGCAGGCTGGTCGCCCCCCAGGCGCGCGTCAGGACCGGCGTCAGCGCGGTGGCCGGACCGCGCCGGGTCCACTCGTGGGCCAGCACCTGCACGGCTTTGAAGACCAGCTCGCTGGCGCCGGCGGCCTCACCGAAGAGCCAGCCGCCGCCGGTGACGTGGCCGATCCGCTGCCGGCTTTGATCCCAGCCCCAACAGTTGCAGCCGGTGCCGGAGACCACCGCCACGCCCCACCCCTCGGCGGAGCCGGCCAGCAGGCCGAGGATAGTGTCGTTGACAACAGCCAGCGGCGCTGGCAGCCCTAAGGTGCTGATGGCCGCCAGGGTCGCCGTTTCCTCGGAGGGCCAGTCGTAGCCGGCGACGCCGAAACCGGCGCCCGCGATTTGCGTCGGCTTCAACCCGGCCTGCGTCAGGGCTTGCGCGGTGGCTGTTTGCAGCGCGGCCACCAGCCCCTCATACCCGACCGTTTCATGGTTGCCCGGTCCGGCCTCGCCAAAGCCGATGACCTGCCCCGTGGCAGTGGCGATGAGGACATGCGTTTTCGTGCCGCCGATGTCGGCGCCCAGAAAGGCGTTCATGCCCAAAACTGCGGGAGATAGGCCCGGTGCGTGGTCAGCAGATCGTCCAGCACGGCCTCAACCTGATCGGCTTGCGGCCCCAAGGGGTGTGCCAGCAGTGCCAGGCGAGCGGCGCGGCGGTCGCCGTGGACGGCAGCCTCTACGGTGAGCAGCTCGTAGGCTTTGACCTGTGCCAGCAGGCCGAAACAGGCCGGCGGCAGCGGCTCGGCCGGGAGCGGGTGGATGCCGGCGCGATCCACCCGGCAGGGCAGTTCCAGCACCCAATCGGTGGGCCAGCCGGGTACCGCGCCCTGATGCCGGGTATTGACGATGTGGGTCTCGCCCAGGTCGTTTTCCAGCGCGTTGAGCAGCTGTGTCGCCACGGTGGAGTAATAGGCGCCGCCGCGTTTCATCAGGTCGGCGGGCGGCGTGGTCAGCGCCGGGTCGGCGTACTGGCGCAGCAAATCCTTTTCCACTTCCAGCACAGTCTCGCCGCGCGAAGGAGGCCACTGTTCTTGCAGCGCCAGCTTGCGCCGGGGGTAGTAATAGTATTGCAGATAGTAATTGGGGATCATCTGCAATGTCTCAATCAGCCACGGCTCGTATTCCGGTTCGGCAGCGGCCCGCAGCGTGTCCAGGTAGCCGGCCAGCACCTGCGGCCAGAGCTCCTCGCCGTCCACCGTGAAGCCGCGATGCCACGAGAGATGATTCAGCCCCAAGGTCCGCAACTCGGCGCGCTCCGGCGCGAGGGGCTGCCCACGCTGCGCGGCCAGCTGCTCCAGGATCATCATCTTGGCCGTGATTGGCACATTACACACGCCCACGGCGGGGACGCCGGGAGCGTAGCGGAAGAGCGCCTCGGTCACCAACCCCGACGGGTTGGTGAAGTTGACCAGCCAGGCTCCAGGGGCTAACGCGCGCATCTCGGCAGCCAGGTCCAGGAGGACGGGGATCGTCCGCAGCGCCTTCGCCATCCCGCCGACGCCGGTCGTCTCCTGGCCGATAAGCCCGTGCCGGCGGCCCAGGTACTCATCGGCGATGCGGGCCTCCATCTGCCCGACGCGCAGTTGAGTGGTGACATACCGCGCTCCCGCCACCGCCGCTTGCCGATCCTGCGTCAGGACAACTTTGAACGGCGCGCCCTGCGCTGCTACCATCCGCTGCGCAAAACCGCCCACCACCGCTAACCGCTCGGCATCAATGTCCATCAACCAGAGCTCCGTCAGCGGGAACGAGGCCGCGCGCGCCAGAAAGCCGCTGACCAGTTCCGGGGTATACGTAGAACCGCCCCCAATCACTGCAACCTTCATAACTCACTCCTCTGAAAATAACGCTCTGAGTTTAACGCTCTGAGTTTGTAGTGAGGCGCTTCAGCGCCGTCTGAGCCGCGCTGAAGCGCGGCACTACAAGCCTAAAACGCACCTGCCAACCTCTTGATGGCCCACATTCTACTTCTCCACCCCCGTAATCACCACGCCCTGCATGAAGAAGCGCTGGGTGAAGAAGAAAATCACCAGCGGGATGATCATCGTCATCAGCGTGGCGGCCTGGATGAGCGCCGGGTTGGTGTAGTGGATGCCGTTGAACCGTTGCAACCCAACCGCGATAGGCTGCAACTCTGGCCTGGTGGAAAGATAGATCAGCGGGCCAAAGAAGTCGTTCCAGGCGTAAACAACATGGAAGATGGCGACCGAAATGATGACCGGCCAGGATTGCGGCAGGATCACCGCGAGCAGGATGCGGAAAGGTCCCGCGCCGTCAATCATCGCGGCCTCATCCATCTCGCGCGGGATGGTCAGAAAGTATTGCCGGAGCAGGAAGACATCGTAAGCATTGGCAAAGAAAGTAGGGACAATCAACGGCAGCCAGGTCCCCACCCAGTTCAATTTGACGAAGACGGTGTAGGTCGGGATCAGCGTCACCGCCGCCGGCAGGAAGATGGTGGAGATCATCAGCGTGAACAGCAGGTCGCGGCCGGGGAAGCGAAAGCGGGAAAAGCCGTAGGCCACTAACGTGCATGAGATCAGCGTGCCGGCGGTGCTGAAGAAAGCAATCATGATGGTGTTGAAGAGCAACCGGGGATAATCAATCAGCCGCCAGACCTCTTTGAAGTTGTCCCAGGCCGGCGCCCAGACCCAGGCGCGTTGGAGCGTGCGCCACGAACCCTGCCAGGTGAGCGGGGCGGCTGCCGGCGCGTGCGGATCCAGGAACTGGCTCTCGGCTCGCCCTTTTTTGTACAGCGCCAGCGTTTTGGTCCCTTCGGGCATCGGAACCCGGTAGAGCTCGTACTCTTTGCCCTCGTAAGTGAAGGTCGCGGGCTTAGCCGGCCAGAGCGGCGCATCCTGTTGCATGATCTGCTCCGGCGTTTTCAGCGCCATGGAGACCACTCGCAGCATCGGTGAAAGGAAGAGCAGCAGCAGGAGCAGTGTGAACAGGGTAATATTCAGCGTGGGCCACAGATCTTTGCGGCCGCGGCGGCTTGGGGTAGATTTCTGGACGGTGAAAAAAGTGCCCATACTGGTGCTCCTAACGATTTTCCCCGGCGTAATAGACCCAATATCTGGCGGTGCGGAAGAGGAAAGCGGTCACGAGCAAAATCACACCGAACAGGACCCAGGCCAGGGTCGCCCCGTAAGACATGTTCTGAAACGTGAAGAAGGTTTTATAGAGATAAAGATTGTAGAACAGGGTTGCGCCCCCCGGCGCACCGGTGCCGTTGTTGAGTACCAGCGGTACCAGAAAATATTGGAAGACGCCGACCAGCCCCAACGTGAGACTGTAAAAAATCACCGGCGAAATCATCGGCAAGGTGACGTTGACCAGCGTGCTCCACCAGCCGGCGCCATCCACTTTGGCGGCGTCATAGAGCTCCGTGGGGACGCCCTGCAGGCTCGCCAGGTTGACAATCATGCTGCTGCCGATGCCCCACAAACCGATAATCACCAGCGCCGGATAGACCCAGACCGGATCGTTGACCCAGTAAGGGGGATTTTGCACGCCTAAGGCCTTCAGCGCCATGTTGATCCAGCCCTGTTCGGGATTGAGCATCCCACCCCAGGCAAAGACGCCCGCCACAAACGGGATCACGTAGGGCATGTAAAAAAGCACGCGGAATAAAGTCGGCGTCTTGAGATATTTGCTGTTGACGAGCAAGGCCAATCCCAGCGGCAACGCCAGGCCGATGGGCAATGAGAGCGCCCCGAACCTGAGGGTAACCAGCAAGGAGTTCCAGACCTGGGAATCCTGAAGCAGCTGCTGGTAATTGCGCAACCCGACAAATCGCACAGGCTCTTCCTGGGTCAGGGTGATGTTGGTGAACGTGAAGCCAAGCGTGGCCACCATGGGTAGGAAAGTGAAAATCAAGAAGCCGATGATCCATGGCGAGAGAAAAAAGAGCCCCCACAGCGCCTCGCGCCGGGCCAACGGCGGCAATTTGAAAAGGGCGAAAGGATGGTTAGATTTCATAGTGGCCTCCCTGTAAACAGATTGAACAGAATGACTGTTGCGGACCTTCCCCCGGCAGCCAGCCGCCGGGGGAAGGCTCTGAAGGGGCTCAACTCACTTCTTGTCGTAAATGGCCTGCAAATCTGCTTTGAGGGTCTGGACCTCTTTGTCTATGTCCAACCCCTCGGTGGTCATCAGCAGCGAGAGGAACGTGTTGAACCGGTCAAAGGATTCGTTGTAGTTCGGCATGTAGCCCTCAAAACTGGGATTGTCGGCGTAGGCGATGCCGTCCACGGCCACCTGCCAGTCCACGTCCTGGGGGAATTGCTTATCCTTCTCCGCAAAGAAGGCCTGCTGATCGGCAATCCGGGCCGGCATGCCGCCATAAACGGCCAGCAGTTCCAGCGAAGCATCACCGATGAGGTAAGTGAGCACTTCAAACGCCTCTTGGGGGTGCTGGCTTTGTTTCAAGATACGGAAGGTATCGGCGTTAAAGTTGGCGGTCACTTTGCCGTTGTAGGAGGGGACAACGGCCATGTCCCAGTTCTGGCCGGCGTCGGCCACACAGCAGGTGTACCAGAGGTGCGTCAGCGCCATGGCGACTTTGCCTGAGTTGAAGGGATTGCCCGAACCGTACTCCTGGCTCTCGCGGATGGCCTGGTTGGGGATAAAATGATCGGTCCAAATGCCGTTGTAGAGCCACTTCCAGGCCGCCACCCACGGCTCCGGGATCTGTGCGGTCTTACCGTCGTCGGCGACGGCACTGCCCGCCGCGAAGTAAGAGCCGACAGCGCGGGCGTCCTGATACTGCGGCTCGTAACCGTATTGCACGATGGCGGTGGGATCAAACCCTGCCTGGGTGGCGTCTTTGCCGTTCTTGTCCACGGTCAATAGCATTGCCAGCTTGCGGAGCGTGTCGTAATTCCATTCCTCCGTCGTGCCGTCGGGCCAGGTGTACTTCTCGCCGTAGCGGTGCGGCGGATAGGCCAGGCCGGCTTCGTCAAACATATCGCGTTGGTAGTAGAGAATGGAGGGGAAGATCGCAAACGGCAGCCCAATCTGGCCCTGACCGCCGACCTTGTAGAAGTTGACCGCCCCCTCGTCAAATTGGGAGAGGTCATAGTGGGTTTCCTCAATCAATGGCGTGAGGTCCAGCCATTGACCGTGGAACGCTTCAGCGCCGGAGACGCCTACCGGGCCGACAATGTCGGGGGGATTGCCGGAGGCCAGCTCAGTGGCTAACGTGTCGCGGGAGGCATTGTAGTTGACTACTTCCAGGACCAGTTTGATGTGGGGATGAGTGGCGTTGAATGCTTCCACAACCTTGTTTTCCACTTCCAACTGGTTGGGGTCGGTACCGGTGCCCAACCCGATGAACCAGCGGATTTCCACCGGGGCATTGCCCGAGGGGGCGGCAGTCTTGGCCGGCGCTTCCGTGGTGGCGACGAGCGCTTCCGTCTTGTCCGGTACTTCGGTCGGGGCGGCGGTGGAGGGGCTGCCGCAGGCGGTTAAAGCCAGGGACAAGACCGTCAACAGGGCCAACAGCGTCAACGTCAATCTTTTCATCGCGGATCTCCTTCTTGGTAAAAATTAGAGAAAAGTTGATAGCACAGCTGCCTGGTCTGAAATGGGTCTCCGGGCCGTCTTGAAGTGTTTACCTCCTTACACAACGAGTTCGTAGTGGGCGCTTTAGCACCGTCTCCGCCATGCTCAAACACGGCATTCCACATCTTCATCAGTGTTTAGTAACCGGTTACTGTAACCGTTTACTGTAACCGGTTACATTATAGCCGAAACGGGTATTTTTGTCAAGCCCTCAAAAGGGGGAAGCCTACAAGGCGGCGAAAGTGGTCAGCGTGATACCGGCCGCGCGCAGCTGTGCCCGCACGGCGGGCGCGGTCAGCGCGGCCAGATCTTGCGCGCGGGGGGCATGATAGCTGGTCCGCGCGCTCAACGTGGGATCGGCCTGGGCCGGATGGCACATCAGCTCGGTGACGCCCTCCGGCAGCTCCGCCAGCAGCTGGCACAGGAAAGGCAGTGGCTCCGGTACATCGTAAAAGCGCCCCTCAAACCAGGTAGGACGGCGCAGAGCGGGGGCAGCCGCGGCCTGGACCAGCAAGCGCGGACACACCTCAGCCTCCCAGATAGCCTGATAGGGGCCCCAAAAATCCAGGCAGCCGGTGGTCGTGATCAGGGGGAAACGGATGGCCGCGCCGTAGTCGCGCGCCAGCGTGAGCAAAACGGTAAACAGGGCCGGCGTATAGCAGGCGGCATGGTGGTGGCTGTCTAAGTGACTGGGCGCCTGACCGGTGGCGCGGATGAAGGTCTCAATTTGCGCGCGCCATTCGGCCGCCACTTCTGCCGGGACTAAGGAATCGGCGCGGGCCAGCCAGGGAAGCAGTGATGGAAAGGCTCCCGTCTCCGCTTCCACTAACGAAGGCACCTGCTCTGCCGGCAGCAACGGCGCGCCCTCGGTCAGCACTAAGTGGACTCCGAGGTCTAACCCTGGACAGGTGGCCTGAGCGGTCTGCAATTCGGCCGCTACCCCAGGGCAGTTCATCAGCGCCGTGGTCGCGGTGACGATCCCTTCCCGGTGGGCCTGGCGGATGCCCGCCGAAACGGCGGGGGCCAGACCGTAATCATCCGCGTTGACGATCAGCTGTTTCATGGAGGAGCTCCGGTTACGCCGACTCTGGCTGGCAGCCGCACGAGCGGCGGATGACGAGTTCGGTCGGCAGTAATGTCAAGGGGGCGGCTGTGCCGGTGTGGAGCAGGTTGAGGAGCTGGCGGACGGCCTCGCGGCCGACGGCATCGGTGGGCGCGCGCACGGTGGTCAGGGGCGGGGTGAGGTAAGCCGAAAGCCGCTGGTCGTCAAAGCCCACCACGGCGACCTCTTCTGGCACCCGTTTGCCGGCCTCTTTCAGGGCAGCCAGGGCGCCAACGGCGGCTTCGTCATCGCCGGTGAAGATGGCATCCAGCTCTATCCCGGCCTGGAGCAGCCGACGGACAGAAGCCTGCGCCACATCACGGTCAAAGTCACCCGGCGCGATGAGGGCGGGGTCTACCGGGAGGCCGTGCTCTTCCAGCGCCTGGCGGTAGCCCAACTCGCGCCAGTGGGAATCTTCCTGCCCGGCCGGCCCGCGCAGCAAAGCGATCCGGCGACGGCCATGCACCGTGATCAGGTGCTCTACCAGCCGCCGGGAGGCGGCTTTGTTTTCCACCGTGACGCAGGGAATCTCCAGATCGGCCGGCGGGGTTTGATGGATGAAGACCATCGGCAGGCCCAGCTCGTAGCATTGCCTGAGGGCCGGCTCGCTCAAGCTTTCGGCAAAGACCAGCAGCCCGTCGGTGTTGTGGGGTCCCAGCGAAAGCGGGAAGCTCTGGCGGGGGGTGGCCCGCCCGGAGGCCGAGATGAGGAGATCGTAGCCGGCCTCGCTGGTGGCGGCCTCAATGCCGCTCAGCAGCGGCGCGAAAAAATCACCGTGAATGTTGGTCAGGAGCAGGCCCAGCGTCTTCGTTTTGCGGGTGGCCAGACGGCGCGCGGCGGCTTGCGGGACATATTTGAGCTCAGCCATAGCTGCCTGCAAGCGGGCGGCCGTCTCTTCGGAAACCACCGCCGTCTGGTTGAGGTAGCGGCTCACCGTAGCCACCGAGACACCGGCCAGCCGGGCGACATCGCGGATGGTGGCCGAAGAGGATTTCGCGTTGGATTGGGTCATGCCCCTGCTCCTCTCAAAGAGAAACCCGTTAAGGAGTGAACAGAGAGCAGTAGGGAAGTTCCTGTTTCCTGCTCACCGCTCACATTTGAAAAGTATGAAGGATGAAGGCGGAAGGATGAAATCTCCTCCCTTGAACATAGCGCTCTGTTTGTAGTCAGGCGCTTCAGCGCCGTCTGAGCCACGCTGATGGTCTTCAAGAAAATAATCCGGTCACGTGCGCGCTGGGCGCCCGGTGGTTAACCGCCGGGCTAGCCAGCAACGCCCCGTGAACGGGGCTACGGCAGCCCGGTTTACCGGGCGTGGCTTTGGCAGCCGGGCGATTGATCGCCCGGCGCCCCACCAGAAAAGACGAGTCGCAGGGGAGAACGCCTAAAGGCGTCATCACCCATTTAGCGCCTGCTAAGCCGGCTCGCCCGTGACCGAATTTAATTTTTAAACTTCATAAGCGCGGCACTACAAACAACATAACGCTTGTTTGTAGTGGGCGCTTTAGCGCTGTCCTGCCGCTAAAGCGCGCCACTCCAAACTTGAGTTTTCTGTAACCGGTTACATTATACTCCGAAGTACCGGCCTCGTCAAGGGGGACCCGCATTATCGCTGAACACCAACACCACGGTCAGCCCTGGTTGAGTTAACAGAGGTGCAGGTGCCGTCCCGAACCGGCGCTATGGGCCGTCTTGCCCCTTAGCCAGGTACATGAACACATCTTCCAGGGCCGGCTCGCCCGGCAGCATGGCCTGCACGGCAATGCTGTCCGCCTCCAGAGCCTGGCGGAGAGCTGCCAGGTCCGCGCCGGGCCACAGGACAACCCGCAGGTGGTCGCCGGCCAGGCTGACCCGCTGGATGGCGGGCAGTTTTTCAAGGCTGGACAGCCCGCTCAGCAGAGGGGTGGCATAGATTTCATAGACACTACCGGGCACGAAGCGCTGTTTAAGAGCCCGGGGCGTGTCCATCGCCAGCAGTTTGCCCGCGCACATCATGCCCACCCGGTTACAGTATTCAATTTCGTCCATGTAGTGAGTGGTCACCAGGATGGTCACACCTTTGGCTGCCAGGTCATAGAGCAGGTCCCAAAAAATGCGCCGGGCGTTGGGATCAACACCCGAAGTGGGTTCGTCTAAAAACAGCAGGCGCGGGCTGTGCACGATGGCAATCCCCAGCGCCAAACGCTGCCGCCAGCCGGTCGCAAGGCCGCTGGTCAGCTCATGGATTTGGTCGGTCAGGCCCACGTGGGCGAGCGTTTCCAAAATGCGCCCTTTGTCGTTGATGCCATACACCCCGGCATAAAATCTCAGATTTTCCCACACGGTCAGGTCATCGTAGATGGCAAATTTCTGCGACATATAGCCACTGCGCGCCCGGACCGCTTCAAACTGGCGGGTGGCATCATAGCCTAACACGCTGGCGCGCCCGCTGGTGGGCCGCAGTAGCCCCAGCAACATGCGGATGGTGGTGGTCTTGCCGCTACCGTTAGGCCCCACATAGCCGACAATCTCCCCGGCTTGCACTTCAAAAGAGACGGAATCAACGGCGACAAATTCGCCAAAGCGGCGGGTCAGGTTCTCCACCTGGATGACGGGCTGCTCCATGCTACGCCTCCCGCTGCGACAGGTTGATAAAAACATCTTCCAGAACCGGCGGAATAGCCCGGGCATCAATCAATCTCGCCCCGCCTTGCGGAATGGAAATGCGCAGGCGATCCATGACGGCCTGGGGCTGGGGCTCTTTCAGGCGCAGGTGCAGGCGGTCGCCAAAGGAATGCACATCTTCCACGCCCGGATCCGCGGCGGCCAGGCGGCGTACCAGGAACTGCGGCTCGCCGCGCAGTTCCAGGATGCGGTCGTTCAGGGTGGCGCGCAGCTCGCCGGCGCTGCCTTCCAGGATCAGCTGGCCGTGGTGCATAAACCCAATCCGGTTGCAGCGCACCGCTTCGTCCATGTAGGGGGTAGAAATGAGCACGCACACACCAGCGTTTGGCTGGGCGCCGACCAATTGGATAATCAACTGCCAGAAATCCTGGCGTGTCACCGGGTCCACACCGGTGGTGGGTTCATCCAGCAGTAAGACGCGCGGCCGCGACACCAGGGCGATGGCCAGGCCCAATTTTTGTTTCATGCCGCCCGAAAGCTGCCCGGCCAGGCGATCTCTGAAGCTGCTCAGGTTGACGAATTCCAGGATTTCCTGGCAGCGCGGTAGCCATTCGTCGCGGCGCAGGCCGCGCACTTCGGCAAAAAAGCGAATGTTTTCCATCACGGTCAGGTCGTTATACAGCGAAAAGCGTTGAGACAGATAGCCGACCTGAGCGCGCGCCTGCTCCACCTGCCTGTCAATGGGATATCCCGCGATGGTGACCTGACCGGCGTTCAGTTTGAGCGCGCCCACCAGCAGCCGGAGCGTGGTTGTCTTGCCAGCGCCGTCCGCACCGACCAGGCCATAGATCTCCCCTGCCCGCACCTGCAAATTCAAACCATTAACCGCATGTATAACAGCGCCTTTTGAGGTATAAAAGGTTTTATGCAGTCCGCTGGCCTGGATCAGGGTGTTTTCCATGCCACGCTCCCGCTCGCGCTACTTGAACGTGACATCGGCCGGCATGCCCGCCTTGAGCCGGTCATCTGAGTCAACGACCAGCCGGATGGCGAAGACGGTATTCTTGCGCCCTTCCACGGTCTGGACGTTGCGCGGTGTGAACTCGGCCTGGTCGGAGATGCTGGTCACCTGCGCCCGGAAGCTGACACCGGGGAAAGAATCCACACGGACATCCGCCTCCTGGCCCACAAAAATCTCACCATAGCGTTCTTCGGGAACGTATACGGTAATGGTCTTCTCATCCTCCAATCCCAAGACCAGCAGAGTTGCACCGGTCAGGGCGATTTCGCCGGGCTGAATGACCCGGGTCAGCACCACCCCGTCGGCCGGCGCCGTGATGGTCAGTTTGGCAATCTGCACATCCAGCCCGGCGAGCGCCGCTTGCGCGGCGGCCACCGCGCTCTGAGCCTGGTCAACGGCGGCCTGGGCGATGGCCTGGTCGCTGGCGCTGGCCGGCGCTTGCAACCGCGCCAGGTTGGCCCTGGCCAGGTCCAGGCTGGCCTGCGCCGCCGCCAGGTCGGCAGCGGTGTACGGCTGCTCCAACTGGCTGAGCGTGGCCCTGGCCTGCGCGAGTTGGGCCGCAGCCTGGAGCACGCGCGCCTGCGCGTTGGGTCCGGCGGTGGCGAGCAAGGCGGCGTAGTTGGCTTCAGCGGCCTGATAGTCCAGTGTGGCAAACTCCAAGGCCTGAGCCTGGGGCAACGCTGAGGCGCCCGGGCGCCAGCTCACCGGGTCATAATTCTGCTGCGCGACTTTCAGGTTCGCCGCGGCCTTATCCAGCAACGCCTGGCTGGCAGCCAGTTGCGAGTCGGTGACGCCGGCCGCTTTGACGGCCGCCGCGTAAGATTCCTGGGCGCTGGCAACGGCAGCCCGGGCGCTGTTTAATTGCCAGGGTTGCGGCGGTTGCTTGAGGCGGTCGTAGGCGGCCTGCGCCAGGTCAACCTGGGCCTGGGCCGCGACCAGATCGGCTTCACGCGCGTTGCCGTGCTGCGCCTGTTCCAGGCGAGCCTGTGCCATGGTCAACGCGGCCTGGGCCTGTTGCAACGCAGCGAGCGCCTGGGCGCGCTGGGCCTGGAGGAGCGCGCCGTCCAGCTGAACGAGCACGTCGCCGGCGTGAACAGTATCGCCCTCGCGGGCATGGACCGCCACGACGCGCCCACCTAACTCAGCGCCGATTTGAACCTGGGTGATAGAAATTGTCCCTGAGGCCGTCAGAACGCCAGCTGTGACCTGGGCCGGGCGAACTTCAAAATACCAATAGCCCAACGCGGCCAGAGCGGCCAATGCCAGCCCGCCGGGCAGAACACGGCGTATTTTAGGATTCATCGGAACCTCCCCCCTTGGATGTGCACACGGTTGCTCAGTCCAGGCGTTTGCGGATGCGCATGGCAGCCGCGCCCATGATGACTGCGCCGAAAATAGCCAGGGCAATGATTTCGTCCTGGATGCTGCTGAGGCCTACTCCTTTGAGCATCAACACGCGGATAATGATCAAGAAATAGCGCATGGGGATCAAGTACGATAGGCCCTGCAAAATTAGCGGGAAGTTGTTGATCGGGAATAAGAACCCCGACAGAAAAATGCCCGGCAACAGGGTCATGAAGACGGTCAACATGGCTTCTTGCTGCGTTTTTGCCACACTGGAGGCCAGCAGGCCGACCCCCAGCCCTGAAAACAGGAACAGCACGCAGGAGCAGGCGATCAGCAACAGGGAGCCGCGCACCGGCACGCCAAAGATCCAATGCCCAAAGGCGATGACTTCACACGCATCAAACAAACCCAGGATCACATACGGCAAGATTTTGCCTACCACCAGCTCTAGCTGGCGGATGGGCGTGACGATCAGCTGCTCAATCGTGCCAAACTCCCGTTCGCGCACCACAGCAAAAGCCGTCAGCAGACCGGTGATGGCGTAGAGGATCATGGCGATGACGCCGGGGATCATGAAGTAAGCCGAAACCATATCCGGGTTGTACCACACTGTAGTGCGTACCTCGACTGGGAACTGCACTTTCCAGCTCAACCCGCTGCGGGCGAGCTTTTGCACCATCAACTCGGTGGCATGGTTTTGGGCGATGAGCATCGCCGCCGAAAGGGCCGTGCTGGCAATGGTGGGGTCCGATCCATCCAGGATGAAGCTGACCTGGGCCTGTCCCCGGCGCAGGCGGACGGCGTAGTCAGGCGGGATCACCAGCCCCACGCCGACCTGGCCCTTTTCAATCAGATCAGTCAGCTCGGCGTTGGTATTAACCGCATAAGCCAGGACGAAATAATCGGTCGTCTGGTAAGCATCCAGCAGTGCCGTGGATTCAACGCTGTGACTCTGATCAAAGACGGCGATGGGCATATATTTCACATCATTGGAAAAAACATAACTGAGCAGCACCATCTGCACCAGGGGAACCAGTAAGACCAGAGCCAGCATCCGTTTGTCACGAAATAGCTGGATAAATTCTTTGCGCAGGATGGCGATCAGGCGTGATTTCATGGTTTCTCCGCTTTCAAGATGCCATGCAGAAAAATCTCAACATACGGTTCCAGGGTGCCCGGCCCCGCAACGGGAGCGATGAGCGGATCGAGCGCCGGGAAAGCGTTCCGGTCGAGGGCAGTTTGGGCCAGGTAGTATGAGATGAAAATGCCCAAGAATGACAGCAAGATGGCCTGAGGCGGCAGAGCGCGCAGTTCGCCCTTATCCTTGCCAAAACGCTCAATCAACGGCAACACCTGCGGGATGATGGTGCGCGCCAGGTGTGGCGCGTGCAGGCCCTGGAACTCGCTGATTTCGATGAAGACCAGCTTGAGAAAGTCGGGCCGCCGGCCCAGCTCAGCGGTGATGGTGCGGGCGGCGTTGCGCACAAACTCCTCCGGCGAATCGCCCTCAGAACTGTTCAGAATGTCCAGCATCTGGCGGTAGGGATGCTGATCCAGTAACACCTGGGCGAAAATCGCTTCCTTGCTGGTGAAATGGTTGTAGATGCCACTCAGAGAGGTGTTGGATCGTCGGGCAATCTGGCGCATGGAGGTGGCGTGGAAGCCCTGCTCTATGAACAGACTGCAAGCGGCTGTGAGGATGGCTTGTTTTGTGCTCTCGCCTTTGGTGAGGGGAGTGTCCATTGCACGCTACCTTTCACAAAAGATACGAACGAACGTTCGTATCAATAATAGCGCAAAATCAAGCACCTGTCAACAGGTCGCCAACGGGATCCGCAGTCATACAAAACCGGGGGCATCTAAAAGATGCCCCCGGTTTTCTGGCGGAGAGGGTGGGATTTGAACCCACGGTACCTTTCGGTACACGCGCTCTCCAGGCGCGCGCGTTAGGCCGGACTACGCTACCTCTCCCTGCTGGCTATGCCCAGACTTGGCGAAGATTATAGCACAGGCAAGGGATTTGACAAGCATCGTTGGATTGCCCAAGGGCTCACCGCGGCCCTGCAAACCTACTGCCTCATTGCAGTCTTGATTCACCACGGTTCAAGGTGGTGTCATCCAGGTGATTGACTGGGAACGGAAACGAGCGTAAAATTTTAACAGGCCCTACAAAATCATCTCCCATGCAAGCCGGATTTACAGATAGCCGGACCAAGAGGGTTTCCCCCTCGCCTGACGGTTGCGTCCGCGCAACGGGTTGCCAATATGAAAGGGGTGGTTGTCCCATGACCATTTTTATCCGTGATTTAGCAGATGCTGATATGGAGACAGCCGATGCAATGCTGAAACTGGCCTTTCGGAACTCAGTCAGTCGGCTTCATGATCTTGAGCTCTATCGTCAAATACAACCCGATGGGTGGTTTGTCGCGTTACAGGAAGAACGTCTCGTGGGGATGGTGGGGGCCACCCATTATGGAGCATTCGCACACGTGGGACTGATGGCAGTGCACCCCGATGTCCAGCGCCAAGGGATCGGTTTCACGCTGATGCAGTTTTTGCTTACCAGACTTGAGCAGCAACAGGTCCCAATGGTCTTGTTGGATGCCAGCAAAATGGGACGCCCGTTATACGACAAATTAGGCTTTGTGGCCTATGATGAAACGCTTGTGTTTCAACGTCAAAGCAATGCCGCCACGTTAGCCCGACCGCCCCACATCCAGGCTATCTCTACGCGAGAACTGGATGAATTGGTCCAATGGGATACGGACGTTTTTGGAGCCAACCGGCGCAAGGTATTTCAGGTTTTATTGGATCATTTTCCAGGGCGCGCCTTTACACAACGGGATGCGGACGGGCGGCTGATGGGATATCTCTTTGCGCAAGAGAATCGGATCGGGCCGTGGGTGATGCTTCAACCGTGCAGCGCAGAAGAGCTGCTACAGGCCGCCCTGGCCCTGCCGTATGAGGAAACGGCTACGGTGGCTGTCCCAGCAGGGAATCAGGAAGCGATAAAGCTGTTGCAACGCCATGGGTTTGAGCAGGTCCGTGCCAATCAGCACATGGGCAAGGGGCCCGGGGAACCTCCCGGTCAGCGTCAGAAGATCTATGCCCAAACGAGCCTGGCGTTAGGCTGAGTGTAAAATTTAGGATAGGGTGGACCGGTCCCCTCGCTGCCACGAGCCAACCCTTCGGGCTGCCGGGTTGTGGCAAACAAGGAGAAACCAAGAAATGCCAATGAAACAAGCGTTGCTGGATCGAATAAGGGTAATCAACAAATACGTGACGAACAAGCTATTGATCCATGTGGCCGGGAAGCGATTCGGCCATTTCGCGATCCTGAGTCATGTCGGTCGCAAAAGTGGAAAACTGTATAGAATTCCTATCATCGCCGAGCCGCTGCAAGATGGATTCGTGATTGCACTGACGTACGGTAAAGAAGTGGATTGGTATAAAAATATAGCAGCAAAAGGGAGTTGTTCTCTGCGGTGGAAGAATAGAGATTATCTCCTCGTCCATCCTGAATTCATTGATCAAGAGAGCGGATTGACAGCCTTCCCGGCCATGCTGCGAGCGATTTTGAGAAAGATGGGCATCCAGTATTACTTGAGGCTGGAGATACAGCCCTAAACACGCCAAGCGGCCCAATCCCTCCATCCAACCGCCAGAGCCAGGCAGTTCCCGTCTTGACGTTGGCTTTAGTTCGCCTGTTGCGCCGAGCGAGTGGTACGGAGTGTGGGGCCACAAAGAAGACGTTATTGAAAGTGAGGTATTGCTATGAAGATTCCACCCAAAATCCGACAGCAAATTCTGGAAGTTCGGCGAAACAATCCACAATTAACGGCCAATATGTCAGATGAAGATATTGTTCTCCTTCTCATGCAAGCCGATCTGACGCTGGAACATGACAAGCCAATGACTTTTTTTGTCCAGCGTCCAGAAGAAGCTCACAAATCAGCCGGTGCACCAGACCCGTTCACCATGTCTGCTCATGAATGTGGAGTATATGGCGAACAGCTGCTCGCCGCGGGCCGCTGGTTTGAAGCTGAAAGATACTTTCTGGCACAATTGGAAAGAGGCAAAGAAGAAGCCAATCTTGACCAGCAGGCGATCGCATATAGCTCACTGGGAACGCTCTACTGTTTCCGCGGCAATATGGACCAGGCCATTATGCTCTACAATCACGCACTGTCACTGGCCAAACAGGTTCACAATTTGCACCTGATTGGGATGATTTACAACGATGTGGGTGAGGTATATCGCAAGCAGGGAGACTACCCCCAGGCAATTGTGTATTACAGCAAGAGTCTGGAAATTGCCGCAAACATGGGGAATGAGGAAAATCTGGCAGTCGTCTATGGCAATCTCGGGATTGTCCACAAGAACCAGGGCCAATTTGAGCAGGCTATTCAGGCTTATGAAAAAAGTCTGGTGTATAGCATCAGACAGGGGATTGACCGCTTGACAGCCAACCAATACGGTAACCTCGGTGTAGTCTACGAACTGGAAGGCCGCTATGCCGAGGCCATCGAGATGCACGAGAAAAGCTTGGAGATCTGCCTGCGTCTTGGGGCACAGAAGGGGGTCGCCAATGCCTATGCCAATCTAGGTATGATCCAGATTGAACTCGGCAACGATCCTGCCGCCAGGGAAATGCATCAAAAGGCGCTGGAAATCATGCAGCGCATGGGCGATGAGCCAGGCATCGCGCTTATTTACGGAAATCTTGGCGTTCTAAACCAAAGGGCAGGGGATGCGGAACAAGCAGTGGAATTTTATCAACGAGCACTGACGATATTAGAGCGCATTGGGGATAAGCACAACGCTGCCAGGTACTACAACAATCTGGGATTGCTTTACTATGATCAGGGGCTGCTCGCCCAGGCTCGCGTACATTTACAGAAGGCTCAAACTCTGTTTGAAATGGTAGGCGATGAACAGCATGTATGGAAAGTACAGCAAGAATTGCAGAGATGTGGGTGAAGCAAAGACATGGCAATTTCACCCATGATCCAAGCACGCAGCCCAATACGGGCTGCAGGCGACACGGTTGGGCGTACATGGAGTGAGAATCCACATTACGGAAAAATGGTTCACGCTGAAGATGTAATCAACATTTACCAACGCTTATTGGCCCATGGCATTCAGGTCTGGCTGACCGGTGGCTGGGGAATTGATGCCTTGCTCGGAGAGCAAACGCGTCCGCACAAGGATCTTGACATCATCCTGCTGCTGGATGACATCGTCCAAATGCGCGAACTTTTGGAGCGCGACGGATACGGCTTGAAGGAGCTCTGGTCCGAGAACAGCTGGGTGGTGGATTCGCAGGGAACCGAGACAGCTACAGCCTTTGTGCTGCGGGATCCGGAGGGGCGTGAGGTGGATGCGCACGCGATGCGTCTTGACGATCAGGGCAACGGGATTCCGGCCTGGGTAAACGACGAAGGGCTTGTTTTCAGAAAAGAAGATCTCGCCGGAGAGGGCCTGGTTGCCGGGGTTGTAATCCGCTGCCTCTCCCCTGAGATGCAGATGTTGTGTCACACGGGCTACGAGCTCCCAGACCAGCATCTGCGTGATCTGGAGCTGCTCCATGAGAAATTTGGGGTTGAGTACCCCGCTGAGTATTCTCGCCGCCGACCATCAGGAGCCTGAGCGGTGCTTGCCTGACGTAAGGAGTTGAAAGACAATGAATACCCATCAAGACTGCCCTACCGGTTTACCCATCCGGCGCAACCTCACGGCCTTTTATGCCCTCTCCCTTCTCGTGGCCATCCTCATGGCGCTGGTCTCCGCCGCCGGGATTCTGTACCGCGCTATCGTCTATCCCACAGAAGCGTTGCTGCAGACGTTCGTCCCCAACGACGTGGTCAATCTCTTCATCGGGCTGCCAATCTTACTGGGCTCAATGGGGTTGGCATGGCGTGGCAAGTTAGTTGGATTACTCTGCTGGACAGGGGCGCTTTTCTTCGTGCTCTACAATTACATCGCCTATGTCTTTGCCATGCCGCTGAACTGGGCCTTTCTCTTGCACCTCACGTTGGCTATGCTGAGTGCGTATACGCTCAGCGGCCTGGTCGCCAGCATAGACGGAAAGGTTGTACAGCAGCGACTCAGCGGCGCGGTGCCTGAAAAATTCGCCGGGGGAGTCTTAGCAGGGTGTGGCCTTTTGTTCCTTTTGCGGGCGATGGGTGTCATCGTCAATGCTCTCAGCAGTGGAACTCTGATCGCTGAAACCGACCTCGCGGTCAACGTCTCGGATTTCTTTATCTCACCCGCATTGGTTGTGGGGGGCCTCCTGCTTTGGCGGCGTCAAGAATTCGGATATGTGACCGGCTTGGGGTTGCTCTTTCAGGTCAGCATGTTGTTCATGGCGTTGGTTATCTTTTTGCTGCTCCAACCGCTCTTAACCACCGTGCCCTTCGCGGCAACCGATGTGATCGTGGTCCTGGTAATGGGGCTTATTTGCTTTGTTCCGTTCGTGCTCTTTGCGCGAGGGGTAATAGCAAAACAGAGTCCGTCCCCATGAAAACGGACTGCGAGAAAGGCCAGGAGCGGACTCCGTAAAATCAGGGGGAACCGCGCAACACGACCGGCAGGTAGACCCGGCTGACCTCAGGAACAACGTGCACCAGCACCGTGAAACGCTGGGGCGAATCCAACACGTCGGTGGGCGTGGCCGTGACGGTGAGGGTGCCGGTGTAGATGCCAACGGCCAGCCCGGTCGTGTCCACTACCGCGTACAACGGCTCGTCCTGCCCGCCGCTCGTCACCGGCAACGTGACGGTGAGGCCGTCGGCGAGCTCCGCCGTCCAGGTCAACGCACGATACCCACTGTTGCGGATAGTGGTGGTCGCCGTGAAGAGGCCGGGCTCGTCCACGTCGGTCAACAACGAGGCGGTAGCCGGTTGCAGGGCCAGCCGGGGCGCCGGGTTGAAACAACCGGTCGGCCCCCAGGCCGCCCATATGCGACCGGCCGGCACATCCACGTAGGCCACCGCCACCTGCGCCGGCATCCGGCCGGCTGCCGCTAACGTCCTCACGGCCGGATGGGCCGGATCCACGGCGGGCAGGTCCCACCGGCCCAGCAACGCGCAAGTGTCGCGCTCCCAGGCCACGAGCGCACTCGTCCCCGCCGGATGGGCCGCCGTTGGGTGAACGCCCAGCCGGAGATTTCCCTCTTCCGCGCGCACGGTCAGTGCCGCCTCCGCGTTGGCCACACTAAACGGCCCGACCGCCCCCACCGGATACCAAAACTCCGTCCAGCTAAGCGTCGCCCCGGCGGCTAAGGTGGCCGCGTCCCAGAAGGTCGGCGCCACGCCGCCGTGGAGCTCCACGTAGCCGGAACCATCGTCCGTCCAAAGAGAGGCCGGCAGCGCATTCAGCCAGCCAAAGGCGAAACCCTTCGCGCCCCGGGCCACGGCGGCGGGAAAAACGCGCGCCACGCCCTCGCCGGCCTCCTCGCTATAGACACCGATGAAATCGGCGGCCGCCTGCGGGCGCTCAAAAAAGCCTAACCACTCTAACCAGTTGCCCAGGCGCGAATAATCGCGGTTGTTGTAAAGCGGCCAGCTCATCGGCTCGCCCGGGCCGGGCAGCCCCTCAACGCCGGTGGAATGGACTGTAACTTGCGAGGCGTTGAAAATAAAGCGCAGCCCGGCCGTTGGGCTATTTTCCGGCCCCGGCGCTAACATGGCGTTGGTCCAATACTTGTAGGCAATAGAAGCACCGGTGGGATTTTCCAGCCGTGGCGTGACGGCCAGATAGCCGCGATCCGCAGGCAGGAACAGAGTCACGGTCGCGCGCAGCCGGTCGGTCGCCGTCGTATCCCGCACGGTCACCGTCACCCCCGCCGTAGAGGTGACCGCGCTCCACGCCCACGGCTGCCCCCACTCATAACCGTGCTCCTCCACCGGCAGACACCACTCTATCCCCCCGGCGGCCAGCCACCAGCCCTGCTCGGGCGGCCCCCACCCCGTCGGCTTGAGCACCGGGTTCTGGTACAGCTCATTGTGGCCGGTCGCTTTGTAGATCAGCTGGTAGACGCGCCCTCCCAGTTCCGGCAGGAGCGTCACCCGCAGATAATCGTTCTCCAGCACCAGCAACGTATAGGTCTGTAATGCCGGGGGCCGCTGCGCTGCATTGTAATCGCCCCAGCGCAGGATGGGATAGGTCATGTGATAGGTGGCATTGTAGCCGGTGGTGAGATAGTCGCGGTAAGGATAGGTGGGGATGGTCACGGTTGTGGTGTAAAACGTCGTCACACCGGAGAGGAGCGGCGCGCCAGCGGCCGGTTCCCCATATGCCACCCCGTGCAACGCCCAGGGCAGTGCCAGCGCCCCGCCCCCCAGCACCCACAGCAAGCAAAGAATTCGCAACCGCCAGCCTGGTTTTAACATAGCCCACCTGCCTGTTCAACTAACCGCGGTCTGACCATGCTGCCGGCCTGGCTCTACCCGGTGGTTTTTGATTCGTGGGCCGGCTTCAACTGACCCTCAGCCTCAAACGCCTGCACGATGGCCCGGCGGGCCGCCACGTTCTCCAAAAACGAACGCCGCAGCACTGCCTCAGTGATACCAGCCGCCTGAGCCTGTACCTCATTGTAAGCCGCTTGCAGCAACGTCTCGGCCGCGGGGTCCTGGCTGGCGCGCAACACACAATAACAGGTCCAATAAACCTGCTCCGGCTCGTCGCTGTTGCGTAACGCCTTCTCCGACAGATACGGCAGCACCTCCTGCACGTGCCGGCGGGCCTGGACCAGGTC
>Ga0067045_1002754_pt1 | contig 48400 bp, 51 predicted proteins | sample TerdegcTABiofilm_FD_59184 | JGI IMG/M metagenome (GOLD analysis project Ga0067045, IMG submission 59184) | Combined Assembly of (Gp0054472, Gp0054536) Wastewater bioreactor microbial communities from Singapore -Terephthalate degrading...
CCTGGGGTCGTAAGAGCTGCAGTAGAAAAGACAGATGGGAACTTCATGGACCTATGCGATACCATAAAGCGTGTATCATTTAAGATAGTTAGGGCCGGAGAATTAATTGGGGAAGAAGTTGCCAAAAGAATGAAAGTTGACTTTGGATCTATTGACCTATCATTAGCACCAACACCTGCAGTTGGGGACAGCGTCGCAAAGATCATTGAAGATATGGGCATAGAGCATTGTGGTGGCCCAGGCTCGACATGTGCTCTAGCACTTCTAACTGATGCAGTGAAAAAAGGCGGTATTATGGCAAGCTCACGTATCGGAGGGTACAGCGGCGCATTTATCCCGGTATCTGAGGATAGGGGCATGATAGAAGTTGCAAAGGCTGGGCACATAAACATTGAAAAGCTTGAAGCTATGACTTCAGTCTGCTCTTTGGGGCTAGACATGGTGCCAATCCCAGGCGACACTCCAGAAGAGATTATTGCAGGGATTATTGCAGATGAGATTGCCATAGGAGTTTACAACAACAAGACTGTCGGCGTAAGGCTTGTTCCAATCAAAGGAAAGAAGGAAGGGGACTATGTGCATTTTGGGGGGCTCCTTGGCGAAGGGTCAATTATGCCTGTAAAGAAGATTGACTGCTCTAAATTCATGAAACGCGGGGGCAGGATCCCGGCATCAGTTACAAGCTTTAGGAACTAAATTATTTTATTTCCTCTTTTTCTCAAATCTACTCATTAGCAATGAGTAGATTTATATATAAGTACTCATTATTAATGAGTATGACTACCAAAGAGATATTGAGACAGGTAGTGATAAATCAAAAGAATGAGCTATCTCTTCAGAAAGAAACGGTAAGAAGAGAGATATTAGATAAAATATTGGATTTCTTTGACGATGAAAGGATAATTATCTTAACAGGTGTTAGAAGGTGTGGTAAATCTACACTGTTAAAACAATTAATGCAGAATAAATCTGGATGGTGCTATATAAACTTTGAAGACGAAAGATTACTTGACTTTAACGCTAAAGAATTCGAAACTCTAAACGAAGTCCTAATCGAATCATACGGGCCCTCAAAAATCTACTTCTTCGACGAGATCCAAAATGTTGAGAAATTTGAAACTTTTGTTAGAAGATTACAGGATGAAGGAAAAAAAATAATAATCACCGGATCCAATGCGTCTCTTCTTAGCAAAGAGTTTGGTACAAGGCTTACGGGGAGGTACAAGGTGTTTGAGGTATACCCCTTCTCATTTGTGGAGTTTCTCTCATTCAAAAATATAACCTTCAACAGGGATGATTTTTACATATCTGAAAAAAGGATTAATCTCCAAAAACTCTTTGAAGAATACCTTATCTCCGGGGGATTTCCAGAGTATTTAAAAAATCAAGATGAGGATTACTTAAAAACAGTGTATGAGAACATACTGTATAAGGATATAATAGTTAGGTATTCTATAAAGAAAGAGAAGCTATTGAAGGAGCTCGTTAATATACTTGCAACTAACGCCACATGTAAGTTCACATACAACTCTCTTAAAAAAACACTTGGTCTTGGGAATGCCATAACAGTGAAAGAGTATATTTCTTATCTTGGGAACTCTTACCTCTTCTTTGAAGTGCTAAAATTCTCCCATTCATTGAAACAGCAGCTTAACTCTCCAAGGAAGATATACCTTGTCGACCAAGCGTTCAACAAGATATGCGGCTTAACCTTTACACCAAACAAAGATAGGAACTTGGAGAATCTGGTGTATATCGCGCTAAAGAGGGAAAATAAAGATATCTATTACTACTCAAACAAGAACGAATGTGACTTCCTTGTCAAAAAAGGCAACAAAATAACAGATGCTATACAGGTCTGTTTCGCACTTGATGAAACTAATCGGGAACGGGAGATAAATGGATTGATTGAAGTCATGGTTGCCTTAAAGATAAGAGACGGAATAATCATAACTTTTGAACAGACAGATGAAATTCAAATAGAAGATAAAAAAATTAGAGTTATACCTGCTTATAGGTGGGTTATTGAAAGAAGTAATATGTCCCACAGCCGAATTAAAGAAAAATATTATAAAGATTAAAGAAAGTTGACCACTCTAAGTTTGTAAAACGCGTCGGCAGAATATCGGGCATCATTTACAATCTTTAGGAACTAAATTATTTTATTTCCTCTTTTTCTCAAATATACTCATTTTAATGAGCCTTATACCAAACAGACTATATCGGCAGGTGATAGCTAGGAAGAAATAATTGCAATTTTTATATCTCTGTTCTTTTTGGCAAGTATATCTGGAGTTGCTTCAATGAATTCGCCATTACTTAATTTAATAGCAACGCCAACAACTGTTAAGTTGAGGAACTAATTAACTGTAACTTATGATAAAAAATATGGTGCTATCCAACAGTCGTTGATTATTACCCTTTACCTAAAGGAAAAGTTATTAAAGTATCAGACCCTACTTACTATTTAAATGAAAACATTACTTACTGGACTTACAGAACAACAAAAGTTTAAACTATTATGTTTGAAACTTTGGCTTCTACAAATACTCGGCCAATTACAATAACTCTAAAATCTCATCCATTTGCCTCATTTATGAAAATACTTGATTTCGGTAAGAAAAAATAAATTTTTTTATTCTCTTTTTATACAATCTCCATTTTTAATTTATTTTTAATTATTTAATTCTTATAGGTTCTTAAAACATTGTATAAGGTAATTTATAAATTTAAAAACTAAAATGAATTATCAAGAACTTTTAAATAATAAAATAAACTATTATAAACGATTAAAAACTATTTTGAACTATTATTAAACTTTAAATTTAAAATAAAGCTACAGAAAGCTTTAAATACTTGAAATTAGCATTATTTTTCGTATGAAAACTAAATATATTGCCTTATTAATAGGGATAGGAGTTATTTTAAGCGTTATAGCTCCGGCATTGGCCGAAAGTACGATTGAGGACATAACTGGCATTGCATTTGAAGAGGCAGAAGAAATCGAAGAAGTAACTTCTGAAACTTCAGTCATTGAAGAAAAATTTACTGAAAAAGCAAATGAATTTTATGAGATCATAGAGGAAATATTTGTTCTCTATGGAGTTACACTAGAATCAGAAGAAGGAGCTGGGGAGGAACAATCATCTGAAGAACCAACAGATGAAGGTGCTGAAGAAGAAGTTTCTGAAGAAGGCATGTACACCCTTGGCGAATATGAATTCTATTTTGAGGAAAAGGAAGATGGATACTACTTTACAGATGTCGATGGAACTTCTTACTACATAGACAGTTTTGATCTACCACAGTCAGTTTACTCTCACTTAAGCCAGATATCAAAGACACTTGACAAAATATCTTTAGCAATAGAAGATGGATATACTGGTAGGGCTTTTGGATTATTAACTTCGCTTGAAGCAAGACTGAAGGCTACAGAGAGATACTTAGAAAAAGATGCCACGCGAACACAGCTAAAGGAACAGAATGAACTAAAATTACAAGAAAAATTAGAGGAAAGAGAAAGAGTCAAAGAAAAAGTTCAAGACAAAAAGGAAGATAAAACTAATAATTCTAACAACAGTAACAAGAACAATGAAGGAAAGGGAAACTCTGGTAACTCAAGTAATGCAGGCGGAAATGGAAACGGAAACAGCGGTGGCAACGGTAACGGCGGAAGCAATGGCGGCGGCAAGAAATAGAATTTTTTTTATTAATTTATTATTTTTATTAGTTTATTATCATCAATAAACGATTACTTTTACGGCAATCATAGATAAGTTTAAATGCTCTTGTTTTTATATATTACTTATTTATGGTGAAAATATGGCCGATGAATATGAAGGAAGTGGAAATGTAAATATCAAAAGAGATGCGGTTATACTTGTTGGATTCACACTAATGATTGCGATCCTTTTAGATTATGCCGGGCTCAAGCAAAATCAGGTAATAGCCTCCTCGATTCTTGCTGCTACTGTTGTAGGTACCCTCCTTTTTTGGGGATTTAGAGTTGCGATTGCCTTTATTGGGATAGTTACTTTACTATTGACAAAAACACTTGATATTCCTCATCTTATTGAGTTCGCATCGCTCGAAGTTATTCTCTTTCTTGTAGGCATGATGACAGTTGTGGGCATGTTGAAAGAAGTCGGATTTTTTAGATGGCTTATGATTAAAATAATTAAAATCACGAAATTTGAGGCGCATCTACTTTTGATTGTATTTTGCATTTTATCAGCATTTCTCGCCATGGCAATTGATGAAGTTACCTCCATAATTTTTATTACAGCTGTATTATTAGAAATAACTGATTACTTCGATGTTAATCCAGTTCCCTATGTTATTTCATGCGTGCTTGCTACAAATATTGGTAGTTCCGGCACTGTCTTGGGAAATCCAATAGGGATATTAATTGCAATGCGCGGTGACCTTTCTTTTGAAGATTTTATTATCTGGGCTTTCCCAGTTGCAATGGTATCCTTAATAGCTACTATAGGTATTCTACTTTTCTGGTATAGAAATGACATTAACTTGTTTAAATCAAGAATAAGATTAAAGCTTAGATCAACTGATAAGCTTGCTTTTCAGAATGAATGGGAGTTTGTTCCAGACAAGCGTGAATTTAAAATAGGCGTGGGAATCTTTGTTTTTACAATAATTCTTATTGCAATGCACAGAAGATTAGAAACTGCTTTTGACCTACCCTCAAATACACTGCTTTTGGTATCATCTTTAGTTGGGGCTAGTCTTGTGATGTTGTGGAAGAGAAATAAGGCCAGAGACTATATTGAAAAAGACGTTGATTGGTGGACACTTGTATTTTTCATGATGCTTTTTGCAAAAGTTGGGACCTTGAAATTTACAGGGGCTACAGACGTTCTAGCGCATACTGTGGCGAACGTAGCTGGGAGTCTCCCATTACTAACAACGATTATTCTATGGCTCGCATCCCTTGGATCGAGCGTGTTGGATAATGTAGTTCTAGTGGCAGCTTTAATTCCCGTTGTCGATAGTTTTAATAACCTAGGAATACAAACTTTTTCATTATGGTGGGCACTACTATTCGGCGGTTGCTATGGCGGTAACATCACCATGATAGGAAGCACTGCAAATATAGTGGCACTAGGAATACTTGAAAAACGAAAGAAGTATAGAATGAGTTTTATGAAATGGTTATGGATAGGACTTGCGGTAGGAGGAATATCAACATTAATTGCAAACCTTATATTGATATTTTTAATACCGTATATGCCAATAAGGTGATAATATGAAAATATTAATGTGTACAGACGGATCCTTTTATTCAGATAGTGCATTAGCTTATAGCGCACAGTTGTTTTGCAATGCAAAGGAACATGAAGTAGTTGTGTTGTATGTAATGCCTCCTGTGCATGAAGAATTTAAATTTTATGAAAGAAAATTTGATGAAGAAGTCAGGAAGTTAAAGGAAGTCGAACTAAAGAATGTTGAAACTATTGAGGAGCTAAGAAATCTAAAACCCGTTGATGTTAGCGTAAAAATATTAGAAAATGCCTACAAGCTTTTGATGAAATTCGGTTTTGAATCAAAAACAAAGGCTAGGTCTGGAAACCCTTCAGATGAAATCCTAAAAGAAGCTGAAGAGGGCAAATATGGTCTTATCATAATGGGGCAATATGGATTTTCCCGTTCACATAAGGATGCCTTGGGTAAGGTGGCTTCTATAGTTGTGAAAAATTGTAAGACCCCAGTACTAATCGTAAAGTAATTTTCTTTCTATTTTTTTGTATATATCATTCTTTTTTTAATTTTAAAATAAAAGTAGCTCCTTTTGGAATAGTCTTTTCAAGAAATATTTTTCCACCATATCTATCAATAGTTTTTTTAACTATGTAAAGGCCCAATCCTAAGCCTTTATTTTCACCATAGCTATAACCTTCTTCAAAAACATGATTGACTATTTCGTCAGGTATACCGATTCCATAGTCAATAACTTTGATGTTACAAAAATTTTCGTCTTCGTCTATCTTAATATCTATTTTTTCAGTTTTCCCATGATTAATAGCATTTGATACTAAATTGGCAAAAACTGAGACCAAGGCTTCATCTGCCATTACTTTACAATCTCCCTCAATATCAAATTTGACGGGGTAATTCACTGTAAGTTCATGCATTATCGGTCTTAGGTCGTAGATATTAAGCCTTCCTCCAGAAGAAACGGCAGATTCTAGATCGCGCATTTTATCAATTAATTCAACGCTTTTTTGTATCGACATCAATGCTTTTTGCTTTAAATCTAAATCTTGAGTTTTTAGAATTTCCAATGACATTGAAATGACGGTAAGATTATTTAGAATATCATGTCTTAGTATTTTATTTAATAGTCTTAATGTTTGATTTAATTCTATAATTTTCTGTTCGTTAACATATTTTTCATTTATATCCGTCATTAAATGTACATAGTAAATTTTATCTTCGACTAATACTTTACTTACATTTATTTCATACCATTTATTTGTAACAGCATCATCAAAGAAAGTTTCAATACCGAGTTTTCCTTCTTTTATAAGGTCTATTGCACAAAAATATGGCGGTGCCGATGTTTTATGGTGTATATCGTAACATTTTTTTCCTAAGACATTTCCAAAATCCTTTTTCACTTTATTGTTAATCATTATTATATTATTTGTTTCATCGAGAATCATTGCATAAATATCCATTTGATTGAATATCTCTTCCATTAGTTTTAGTTTATCCCTACTAGTTAAAGAAATCGTTTCCATAAATAAGCCATGCCTTAGATATTCTCAATATTTGCTCATGTTTAAAATTATTTAGTTTATTATTTATAATAAAAATACTTTGAACCGGCAATAAATAATAAATTTGCTAGAACTCTGTTATTCTGTATTGAAGATTTTTGTTAGATATATGTCTTTTAGCATAATCACAAACTTTTTTTATTCTTTCATTATCTTTACTTTTTATATTCACCAAATCATCAAAGTTATTTTCTGAGATGCTTTCTTTTATTAGATTCATTTCTCTCAGGAATATGTTTAGATTGTGGATTGCTAGATAAGCTTGTGGTACACTTGTTGCTCCTAGGAAATCATTCATACCAAATTCTTTACAAATGAAACAGTCACACTCGGGGATTTTTCCAGTTTTTCTCATTCTTACCCTTTTCAGAGTTTGTGGGTGAATGTACTCCTTATAAATAGATGCTACAAGATATGTCCAAGAATCCATCGTTTCAATTCCCATGTAACTTAGAGCATAAAGCATTGGAAATCCAGTGACCCCAAATATATGTAGAGGTTTTCCCCTTTCATGGGCATGTATTTTAGCTTTATAGATAATATCAATTAGAGTTTTATAGTCATTTTTTCTTGGCACAAGAGAACCCATAGCATATCCGTCAAAACCATCACTCAGCTTAGAAAAATACCAGTCTATCTCTTCTTCAGAAAAACCGTGAACACATGAATAAAGAAGCATCTCATCTCTTTTCTTATTTTCAAGTGCAAGATTTGCACTTTCTATACTTTTTTCTAGCATCTTTATGTATTCAGATTGTTTAACATTTAGTGGTACTGGATAATCAAATGTTGCAGCAATATCTGCCTGAAGTTTTTCTTGAAATCTTAAGACATCAATAGGATCTCTTTCAATTCCTTTTTTCATTGATTGAAATCCACCCGAATCAACAAATATAGGTTTTTTATCTGTAAAAAGCTTGTGAAATCCGTTTATTACTTTTTCTTCATATTTTGTATTTCTGACGTATTCTAATGAAAACAAAGTCGCTTCTGAGAGTTTCCAAGGTGGAGTAACTTTCTCTTCTATAAAAACATCCCATACGCCATAAGTTAGGGCACATACAGGAAGCAGTGCCGGTGTCTTGATATCTCCATTTGAAGTCTTTATTTTAGAAATACTTTCCATACAATCCGAAAAGGTTTTAATTTTAAGTGTTTTTATATCTTTTTAGTGACGAGCATAGAATTAAATGAAAAATTAGAGATTCTTTCTGATGAAGAAGGAGCGTATGTAGGTAGAAAAAAAAGTATCTTTGATAAATATAAGAGTAAAGCTGCTTTATATTTAGGTAAGGTCAACGAGACAAATAGTCAGTGGCAGAATTATTTCAACAAGAAAGTTTTTCTAGACAGCATTAGCCCACATGCGATTTTTATTTGCGGAATGAGAGGAAGTGGTAAATCATATACTCTTGGTGTAATCGTTGAAGAAATGGCCATGAAAAACGATGGTGTTGGGATTATAATAATTGATCCAATGGGAATCTTCTGGAGCATGAAACAGAAAAATAAGATGGCAAATGAAGGTGAAATGCTAGAGCGATGGGGATTAAAACCTACCGGTATAAAAAATGTCAAAGTGTTTATCCCAAAGGGCTATGTTCATAAGGCTCCAAAGGAGACTTGGGATGATGTTTTCAGAATAAAACCATCAGAATTAAGAGTTGACGATTGGTGTCTCACATTCGACATCGAAAGATTTGACACAATGGGTCTTTTAATTGAAAGAATAATTGAAAAGACAAAAAATGGCTATACTTCTATCGATGGAAAACAAATACCTGGACTTGGTGATGATTATAATATTGAAGATTTGATAAAAACAATTGAAAATGAGGAGAGTATATCATCAAGGGAGGGCGGATTCAAGGAGAACACCAGAAGAGCATTAAACGCAAGACTTACTGGAGCAATTCAGTGGGGTATATTTGATAAAAACGGAACTAAACTTAATGACCTTTCAAAAAGGGGACAAGTTTCTGTAATCGATGTAAGTTTCTTAGAGGATAATGTTAGGGCACTTGTTGTTGGACTTTTATCTAGAAATATCCTAAATACTAGAAAAGTTATCTCAAGACAAGAGGCAATGGGCGATATCAATCTCCTCGGCAATGTGCCTGTGACTTGGCTTATGATTGATGAGGCACACATATTAGTTCCAAGAGGAGGAAAAGCGACTGCAGCTACTGATAGCCTAATCGAATATGTTAGGCAGGGAAGACAACCAGGATGCTCAATAGTACTTGCAACTCAACAACCATCTGCAATCGATTCTAGAATATTATCGCAGGTCGATATTTTAATTTGTCACAAATTAGTGTATCAAGATGACATAAAGGCAGTTTTACAGAGGATGCCCTCTGAAATACCCAATAAACTTTCTGATTTTAGATTCATAAGATCATTACCAATAGGCAGCGCTATAATTGGAGACAAGGAAGAATCTACCTCCCGTGCATTTTTGATATCAGTTAGGCCTAGAATTAGTCAGCACGAGGGCAGAGAAAGACAACCTGTACTTGATATTGATCCAGAGCTCATGAAGGAAAATGTGAAAAATTTAATTATTGATAAATATAAACAAAAAAGACCACTTTCAGAAATGGAAGAAGTTGTAAAAATTGTGAATCAAGAATATAAACTGAAACTTTCATTTGAAGATATCATAGAAGATCTTCGTTCAAGCGGGGCATTTGATATAAAAGACGAGCCAAGACAAAAAGTAGAACCAAAACCCGTTATTCTAGACATACCTATGATTGATGAAGAGACCGAAATAGAAGACCTTGATGATACGTTTGAAGTTGATTTAACTGAAATTCCAGATAAAGTTGATTTTCATACAATAAAAATTGCCCCAGTTATAAAAAGTCACATTTCCATAGAGGAGATGGAAAAGATTGCAGAAAAAAACAAAAAAAGAATTTCATTAAAGTCTGAAGAGATAAAAGAAATAGCCCCTGTCTATTACCCATTGGCAAGAGTTTTTTTTGATTACATGCCAAAAAAAGGCAATTATAAGAGCATGTCATGTTTTTTCGACGGGATTACTGGTGAGTTAGTTATATGGGAAGGAAAGCTTGGGAGAACAAGAGGATTTGCTGAGCTATATAGACTGAAAAATGAAGAGAAATGGCTTTTGGATTATCTTATTGATCGGGAAAATCCAACTCTTGATGAGGCTATTTCTGAAACAGGACTTACAAACAGGAAGCTTCATTCTCTTTTGACTGCTCTTGAATCAAAGAATCTTATTGAATTTAAAAAAGACGGCAGCAACATTTGCATAAAACCAAAGCTAAAATTTAAATTGGTCAAAGGATTTGAAGATAAAAAACTGAAGAAGATTGATGTTTCAATTCATAGTAAAGAAATTTCAGGAAGGATAATTGAAGGACTTATATCAAAAACGGATGTAGTAAGGGGCATTGAATCTTTAGGAATGGCAAAGATATGGAAAACTGAGGAAGTTTATCTGCCATATTGGCTTGTAGTATACAAGAATTCCAAAGGTAAGGAACGAAAAGAGATATTCGACTCATTTAAAGGCAATAAAGACGATCATATAAAAGATATAATTATTATGAGGGTATAATAATGCTAATTGAAATTGACGGTAAAAAGATTGAGACAAAGGATGGCACGTCCTTACATCAAATCTTTTCTGACCATAAGATTCCCTACTTAAAAGGTAGTACAATAGGAATAATAAAAAAAGAAACAGAACAATCAAAGTACCTTAATGAATTTTTAATTAGAACAAATAAAGGTTCTTTTGTAATTAAAGTTCACAACACTGAAGAAGGAAAAATTTTCTCAGATATTTCCAAAGAGTTTGTAAACAAGAATGTCAGATGGAAAACATCAACTCTAATAGCATTGGGTTCAGTTCAATCAAATCTTAATGTCACTAAAGATGAAAAAACTTATGATCCATGGGATGTTTTCTTTACTCTCGCTGGTTTTGATAACAATACTACTTATTTAACTCTATCAAAGAAAACACATAAAGGCGCATACGGCACAAAAAATACAGTAGGTAAAGTCACACAAGGTAGACATGTTTTGGCCCTAATTGAAGAGGGCGATAAAATTATTTCTGTTTCTCCAGTAGAGGTATTTAGCATAGAAAGGGATTTTGAAACTATTAAAGACTTAAATTATATCCCAAAGAACGGAGAGAAAATATTTACCCATATAAAAATTAAATTAAATCAAAATACACCTATGGCAATGGAGCATCTCTTCTCTCTAACGAAAGATAATTATATTTTAATAGATGATGTAACTGAATCTTACGTTTCAACTGAAGTATTAAAGGGATTTGATGTTGAAGCTGAGAATTCTGCTTTAAGAAAAAAGAATTCGGTAACAGTAAGAACTGAAGGTAAAGGAACTGGGACTGTTTATATATATAAAAAAGATAGGATTACTACTCCTCATCATTCTGTAGCTGGAGAACTTGTATTTGGAACTGAACTTCTTGAAATGCTAAGAAAGGATGATAAGGTATCTGTAAATATATCTCCTCAAAGTCTATCGGTATTAGGTCTTACTCAAAAAGATGCAGAGGAAAAACTAAAATCTGAAGGTGTTACTCCTGAGAGATTAGGAGACACTTCTGATTCTGCCATAATAGTTGAACAGGATCCTCCATTTACTGCTGATATTCTTAAAACAAAAACAGTAAAAACTATTGGAATTGACAAGAATAATATCATAGAAATCGAGCTTTATGAAGAACTTGCCCCTATAACTGTTAAATACTTCAGGAAAATCACCGGGTTAGTAAATAAACCAATTGGAAAGCTAGATATACAATTTGCACATCCAACAGTACCACTCGTTGCATTTGAAGGAGGCGGTGTTGAAGCTGGTGCATTGATACCTGAAAATATGCCAGTTGAATCCTCAAAGAGAGGAGAAGTTGGTGTCACTAATATGTCAAGACAACATAAAGGACTGATAGGGATCAGATTGAAGGACGACAATGCATACGGCCCCACAGGGGAGGAATTTGATGGCACAAATATTATTGGGAAAATAGATCTCGACAAAGTGAAAATTGACTTTAACAAGGAGCAGGTAATTTACTTAAAGGAAATAAAAAAATGACGTTTTTTGCCGATAGACCATTTTACTAATACCGAAATATTTATATAATATTTCAATCTCTTTTAATTATCGTACCGATTATACCTATTATATCTTTTTTATCGATAAAATCGTATTTGTTAGGACGGAGGAATATTTGATGAAGCCTAGTAAAGCTGTAGGTATTGTAGGCTATGGTGCTTATATCCCAAAATATCGAATACAGAATACAGAAATTGCAAGAGTGTGGGGAAATGACCCAAACCTTGTCCCAATTCGAGAAAAATCTGTGCCCGGAGCAGATGAGGATTCTGTCACAATAGCCATTGAAATAGCAAGAAATGCTCTTTTACGAGCTGAAATTAATCCAAGAGATTTAAGAGCTGTATGGGTAGGGAGTGAATCCAAACCATATGCGGTAAAACCTACCTCAACAATAGTTGCAGAGGCGATTGGGGCAACACCATTCGTTAATGCAGCCGATTGGGAGTTTGCATGCAAGGCAGGAAGTGAAACAATTCAAGCTTGCATAGCATATGTTGGATCGGGCATGGCAAAATATGCTCTTGGGATTGGTGTTGACACGGCTCAAGGTGCTCCAAGTGATGCACTTGAATATACTGCGGCCGCAGGTGGCGCTGGATATGTAATAGGAAGCGCAAAGGAAAGTCTTGCTGTCATTGAAGCATCAATATCTTATGTAACAGATACGCCTGACTTTTGGAGAAGACAACACGAACATTACCCAAAACACGGTAATAGGTTTACTGGCGAGCCATCTTACTTTAAGCATGTAATAAGCAGCTCAAAAGCTTTAATGGAAGAACTAGGTACAAAACCTGATGATTATGATTATGCAATATTCCACCAACCAAACAGAAAATTTCCTCTAGAAGTTGCAAAAATACTTGGATTTAGTAAGGAAAAAGTAATTGATGGTTTAGTTTCTCCATATATAGGAAATACTTATGCAGGCTCAGCACTTTTAGGACTTGCCGCTGTATTAGACAAGGCTAAAGCTGGAGATAAAATTTTTTGTACCTCATATGGTTCAGGTGCAGGAAGTGACTCATTTTCACTTGAAGTAACTGATAAATTAGCAGAAAGAAAAGGTAAAGCACCATCAGTTAAATCCTATATTGAAAGAAGAGAAGAGATTGATTATGCTCATTATGCAAGGTATAGAAAGAAAATAAGGGTGTGAGTAATTGGAAGATAATGTTGCTGTAATTGGAGTTGGACTCGGAAAAGTTGGAGAGCACTGGGAGAAATCATTGAGAGACCTTGCTATAGAATCAATATGGATGGCGTTTGAGGATAGTGGTATAGATAAAGTAGATGCACTTTATGTTGGAAACATGTCTTCGGGGCAGTTTATAGAACAGGAGCATCTTGGTGCGCTTATCGCTGACTTTGCGGGTCTTGGTCCGATACCTGCAGTTAAAGTTGAAGCCGCATGTGGTTCAGGTGGTGCAGCTTTCATAGAAGGATATATGGGAGTTAAATCAGGAATGTATGATTATGTTCTTGTGACAGGAGTAGAAAAGATGACCGATGTTCTACCATCTAAAACAACTTCTATTCTTGCGAATGCATCTGATAGAGACTATGAGGCCTTTAACGGAGTATCTTTTGTTGCCCTAAATGCTTTAGTCATGAGAAGATATATGCATGAATTTAATGTTAAACGTGAAGAACTCTCGATATTTCCTGTTATATCTCATAAGAATGCACCTTTTAGTAAACATGCTATGTATCGGAAGGAAATTACTCTTGAATCAGTTGTCAATTCTCCTATCATAGCTGATCCACTAACACTTATGGACTGTGCTCCGATATGTGATGGAGCGGCATCTGTAATATTATGTTCTGAAAAGAAAGCTAGAGAATTTACTGATACACCTATAATCGTTTCTGGACTGGGTCTTGCAACTGACACATTAGGTGTGCACGACAGAAGTCAAATGACTACACTTTCAGCAGCTGTCGATGCAAGCAAAAAAGCTTACAAAATGTCAGGATTATCGCCCAAGGATATGGATATACTTGAAATCCATGATGCATTTTCTATTATGAGCGCTCTTTCCATAGAAGACATGGGATTTGCGAAAAAAGGTGAAGGAACAAAGATGGCTCTTGAAGGTCAGCACTACATTGGTGGAGATCTTCCTATAAATCTATATGGAGGTCTCAAAGCTAGAGGGCATCCTGTTGGAGCAACTGGCGTTTATCAAATTGGAGAGCTAGTATATAGTCTTAGAGGCGATGGTAGAGTTGATGCTGAAAGAGGGCTTGCAGAGAATATAGGGGGTAGTGGAGCTACCATATCTGTATGTATTCTTGAGAGGGGTGATTAAATGGACGTACCAAGGCACTGGAGAGAACAAATTAAACGATATAGATTAATGGGATCTAAATGCAGGGACTGTGGAAAACTATCCTATCCTTACAGAACTGTATGTCCTAAGTGCAGAAGTAGAAATTATGAAGATTATCAATTCATAGGAAGGGGCAAGATACTTACTTTTACAAATATCAATAGTCCTCCAAAGGAGCATAAATATAATCTACCCTATGCAGTAGCACTTGTAGAACTTATGGAAGGGCCTGTAATCACAGCTCAAATTACTGATGCAAGAGCGGAAGAACTTGAAATTGGCATGGAAGTTGAAATGGTCACAAGAAAGATAATGGAGTACAATGACGATGGAATAATTTGTTATGGATACAAATTTAGACCAATTGTTGAATACTCTCACCCATAGATGATATCATGGAAAAAGAAGAACTTTTACAGAAAATACTTAATGGCGAAATAAAAATATATCAAATTGAAAATTTTACCAAGACACCTAAGGAAGCAGTTGAAATAAGAAGAGAGGCAATTCAAAAATTAAGAAATACCAATCTTCCAAATATAGGCAAATATACTATTGATCCAAATAATCTTTTTGGTAAGAATATAGAAAATATGATCGGGGCGGTACAGGTTCCCATGGGAGTTATCGGGCCTCTCAAAATCAATGGTAATTACGCTAAAGGAGACTTTTATGTTCCAATGGCGACATCTGAAGGTGCATTATTAGCAAGTACAAATAGGGGTGCATCTGTCATAACTTCTTCCGGTGGTGCGATAACAACAATCTTTAGAGATGGGATGACAAGAGCGCCTGTTTTAAGACTTAACTCTTCGAGAGACTATTATAAAATCATTGAATTCATTGAAAAAAATTTTGACGAAATCAAGAAGGAAGCTGAGAAGGATTCAAAATTTCGAAAATTGATAAAAATCGTGCCTTACCTTTTAGGTAGAAATTTATTCCTCAGATTTGTTTTTGACACTGGGGATTCTATGGGAATGAACGGTGTTACTATAGGAACTGACGCCGCAATAAATCTAATTGAATCTTATTTCCCCAATATAGAAAGTATTTCACTTTCAGGCAATCTTTGTACTGATAAAAAATCTTCAGCAATTAATCTCATAGAAGGAAGAGGAAAAAGTATTACCGCTGAAGTCATAATACCTAATGATATAATAAAGAGAAAATTAAAGACCGATTCTAAAACTATAATAGAGGTAAACTATCGTAAGAATTTATTGGGGTCTGCTCAAGCAGGCTCTTATGGATTTAATGCTCACTTTGCTAATATCGTAGCAGCTGTTTTTTTGGCTACAGGTCAAGACATAGCTCAAGTTGTTGAAGGAAGTCAGGGATTTACTACAGTTGAAGAGGATACAAATGGCGTTTATTTTGCTGTAACCATGCCTTCTCTAGAAGTTGCAACAGTAGGCGGTGGAACAAAAATTGAAACTCAAAAAGAAGCTCTTGGAATACTTGGTCTTTCTGGAGGCGGTAAAAACAGTGGGGATAATTCAAAGACACTATCCGAGATAATTGCATCTACTGTTCTTGCAGGGGAAATATCTCTTATTGGTGCTTTGGCAGCAAGACATCTTGCAAAAGCACATATTGAATATGGAAGGTAAAACCTTTATTTTTTGGACAAATGTCTTATTATTTTTCTTAGTTGCGTTAAAATAATCATTATAATGATAAACTTTATAAAATGTTTAAATTTCTTTTTTTTATATTATTGCGGTGATTATTTGATTCATATCAACTCAAACTACTGCAAGGGGTGCCTTTTGTGTATTGAATATTGCCCCCATAAAGTATATGTGAAATCAGAAAAACTTAGCAAGAAAGGTGTATTCCCTCCAGAAGTTAAGTATCCTGAAAAATGTGTTAAGTGCCACTTATGTGAATTGATGTGTCCTGACTTTGCAATTATCGTGGAGGATAAAGATGACAAATGATGTTATTAGATTATTAGGTAAAAAAGAACTTTTTATACAAGGTGACGACGCAGCCGTATACGGTGCATTGATTGCAGATTGCAGATTTTTTGCTGGCTATCCTATCACTCCCGCAACTGAAGTAGCAGAAGGCATGGCGACATGGATGCCTAGATTAGGCGGAGTCTATGTTCAGATGGAAGATGAAATAGCAAGTATTGCTTCTGTTATTGGTGCATCATGTACAGGTGTAAAATCAATGACCGCAACAAGTGGACCAGGATTTTCATTAATGCAAGAATGTATTGGTTATGCATGCATGGCAGAAATACCTTGTGTTATTGTTAATGTTCAAAGGGGTGGCCCAAGCACAGGACAGCCAACTGAAGCTGCTCAAGGAGATGTTATGCAGACAATGTGGGGCACGCATGGAGACCATCAGCTTATTGCCCTTGCACCAAAATCTGTTCAGGAAACTTTAGATCTTACAATTGAAGCATTTAATCTATCTGAAGATTATAGAGTTCCAGTAGTTCTACTTATGGATGCTGAAATTGGGCATATGAGAGAGAAAGTAGTATTACCTGACGTTACAAAAGTAAGAGTAGATGAGAGGCATCCTGCTACTATAGGTCCAGATAAATATAGGCCTTATAGAACAGGCTTTACAAGACCATCAAAAGTACCGGAATTTGCTCCATTTGGATCGGGTTACCGAACTTATGTCACGGGATTAACACATGATAAAAGAGGATTCCCAGTTACTACTTCCGCTGAAGTTCACGAAGAGCTTGTTAGAAGATTAGTTGAGAAAGTTCAAGACGATATAGACAATATTTGGTATTATGAAGAATCATTTGTTGAAGATGCAGAGATCATTGTTGTTTCTTATGGTACAACTTCAAGACCTGCCGTAAGCGCTGTAAAAATGGCCAGAAAGAATGGATTAAAGGTGGGCCATATCAGACTTATTACTATTTGGCCATTCCATTATGAAAAGATGCGTGAATTATTAAAAAATGCCCATACAATAATTGTCCCTGAAATGAACCTAGGGCAGATGATTCATCCTATCCGAGAAATTGCTAATAGAGATTCAAAAGTCATATTGGCACCAAAGATTGGCGGTGCTATCCATACGCCTTACGAGATCTTAGAATACATAAAAGGTGAGAAAATATGAGTTTTATTTCTACCGATGTCATTGTTGAAAAATACTTGAGAAAAGACATGCTTCCAACAATATTTTGTACAGGTTGTGGAATAGGAAGTGTAATGAATTTTTCTCTAAGAGCTATCCATGACCTTAACATCGATATGAACAAAACAGTATTTGTTTCAGGAATAGGATGTTCTTCACGTGTACCTGGTTATATATACTCTGACGGACTTCATTCGCTACATGGTAGGGCAATTGCGTACGCAACAGGAGTAAAACTAGCAAATCCTGAACTTAAAGTTGTTGTATTTACAGGAGATGGAGATTGCGGTGCAATAGGGGGGAATCATTTTCTTCATGCTATAAGGAGAAACGTTGATATCACTGTAATATCCATAAATAATTTTATTTATGGAATGACTGGGGGTCAGGTAGCACCAACCACACCCCTAAAATCAAAAACAACTACAACACCTTATGGAAATATTGAATACCCTATCGACCTTTCAATGATGGCCAAAGTAATTGGCGCACCTTATGTTGCTAGATGGACAACTGCCCACCCTGTTCAATGTATAAACTCAATAAAAAAAGCACTCCAGAAAACTGGCTTCTCATTTGTTGAGATCCTGTCACCATGTCCCACTTCGTATGGAAGAATGAATAAAATGGGAACGAGTCTAGAGATGACTAAACAATTTAAAGAAGGCACTATCAACATAAAGGCATATGAAAAACTTATTGCCGAAGGTAAAACAACCGATAAGATGATTATTGGAGAATTTGTAGATATTGAAAAAGAGGATTTCAATGCCAAATATAAAAAATTCTGTGGTGAATTAAAATGAAGGCTGGGATACGGATAAGTGGATTTGGAGGCCAAGGTATTGTATTATCTGGAGTAATAGTTGGTAAAGCAGCTGTTTTTCAAGGCCTAAATGCTGTGCAGACTCAATCATATGGGCCAGAGGCAAGAGGAGGGTCTACAAAATCTGAAGTTGTAATCTCTAATGAGGAAATTGATTACCCTAAAGTGGAATCTGCCTCAGTTTCTCTTATCATGAGTCAAGAAGCTTTCTACAAATATGCTTTGAGAACAAAAAGAGAAGGAATAATAATTTATGATCCAGAACTTATACCTGATCATAACATAGAAGGAGATTTTAAGCTTGCTGAGATAAATGCCACAAGAATAGCATCAGAGCTTGGAACAAAAATTGTAGCTAATATAGTAATGCTTGGTGCTTTTAATGAAATTTGTAATCTTTTATCCAAAGAATCAATGACTCTAGCTATAAAGGATAGTATCCCAAAAATGCTTGACTTAAATTTAAGTGCATTTGAGGCAGGTAGAGAAAAAGTAAAAATATTGAAATAATAAACTTCTTTTTTTTAAAAATTAATGAATTTTATCTAATATATTATTTTTGAAATATAGACAAATAGCTAAGAATTATCATGCAAAAGCTTTTATATAAATGTTAGGTCTACCTGAATAATAACAACCTTTTATCGGTGGTTTATATGTCACAATTGATTGATAAAACTAGATCAATCTGTCCCATTTGCTATAATGTCATCGGTGCAGATATTGTTGAAGAAGAGGGCAAAGTACTCATAAAAAAGAATTGCCCAGAGCACGGTGATTTTCAAGATGTTTATTGGTCAGATTATAACATGTATATGAAAGCAAAAAAGCATCATGAGGACGGACCTAAGTTAGACAATCCTCAATCTGAGTCTAAGAAAGGATGTCCATATGATTGCGGTCTTTGTAGTGAACATTATACTCCTACTGTTTTGTGTAACATTGATGTAACTAACAGATGCAATATGCAGTGCCCAATATGTTTTGCAAATGCTCAGACAGCAGGATATGTACTTGAACCTACAAGGGAAGAATTAATTGACATGATGAAGGTCGTAAGAGATGAAAAACCCATTCCTTGTATGGTGGTTCAATTTGCTGGTGGGGAACCTACTGTAAGGGAAGACCTCCCAGAAATTATTGAAGATGCAAAGAAACTTGGTTTCACATTAGTTCAAATTGCAACAAACGGTATCAACATTGCTAAAGACGTTGAATACGCTAAGGAACTTAGAAAAAGAGGACTAAACACAGTCTATCTTCAGTTTGATGGAGTTACTGAAAAACCATACATAGCTGCAAGAGGATATAATGCATTCCCAACAAAACTACAAGCTCTTGATAACTGTAGAAAAGCTGGGCTATCAAGTGTCGTACTTGTACCAACTTTAGTTAAAACAATAAATGACGAGCAAGTCGGGGATATTATTAGATTTGGCATTAAAAATCTTGATATTATTAGGGGTATTAATTTCCAGCCAGTCTCTTTTGCAGGTAGAATTGAAAAGGAAGATCTTGACAAAATGAGAATAACAATTCCTGATTTCGTAAAACTTGTTGAAGAACAAACTAATGGCCAGATTTTAGCTGAAGATTTTTATCCCGCTTCAAGTGTAGTTCCATTCTCAAACTTTGTCGAAGCTTGGAGAGGAACACCTCAAGTTAAATTCACATGTCACGAGCACTGTGGTGTTGCTACATATATATTTATTGACAATGATGGAAAGATTATCCCAATAACCCATTTTATTGACGTTGATAGATTTATGAATCTATTAACTGAAGAATCTGAAAGGCTTGCTGACGGTGGAAAAGGCGCAAAAGCACTTGCTATAGCAAGGATAACAAAAGAGCTGCCAAGCATAATTAATCTAAAGAATAAGCCCAAAAATCTCGATATAACAAAACTCTTAATCAGTGTTCTAAAAGATGGTACAGTAGATGCTCTTGCAGATTTCAGTTATAAGACAATGTTGATAGGTTGTATGCACTTCCAAGATCCATACAACTTTGATATTGAAAGAGTTGACAGATGTGCAATTCATTATTCAGTTCAAGGTGGCAAGGTAATACCATTTTGTACTTTCAATAATATCCACAGAGAAAAGATTGAAAGGAAGTATGGAGTTCCTTTAGAGGAATGGAAAAAACAACACAAAGAACAAAAAGCAAAACACAGGAACCTCAAGTCTTTATCATACTCTTCAGAAAATTAATATTTTCTTTATCTCCTCTTTTTTCATTTACTGGAGTTTCCATTATCATCGGAATTTTTTTTAAATATTCATTATTTATAATTGCACTAAATCCGTTGATACCTATATTTCCTAGACCAATATGCTCGTGACGATCAACCTTAGAACCTAACATTCCTACTGAATCGTTGAGATGTATTAGTTTTAGATTTTCGATACCTACTGTTTTATCAAAAAGATTTAAAGTCTGGCTTAAAGATTCTTCATTTGAGATGTTATAACCTGAGGCGAAAAGATGGCATGTATCAAGAGTAACGCCGCATTTAAAATCAGTTGACTCTAGAAGAACCTTTAGTTCTTCAAAAGATGAACCGAGGCTTGAACCCCAACCAGAAGTATTCTCAAAAAGCAATGTGACGTTTTCTACATATTCCTTAATCGAATTAAGTGATTTAGAAACTAACTTAAGACCATCATTTTTATTTTTTTTGTACGACCCTGGATGTATATTTAAGTATTCAATTCCCATTCGGTTACAACAAATAAATTCTTTTTTAATAGAGTCAATTGATTTATCAAGCATCTCTTTTGATTCAGAGGCTAAATTTGGAAGATAAGAGTCATGTACAATTATTGGTTTTATGTCTTCCTTTGAATACTTTTCTCTAAAAAGCTTACCAACATCTTCGGATATTAAATTAAAAGTCCAACTTCTAGGAGAATGCGTGAAGATTTGACAACAATTTGCCCCTACAAACTTGGCATTATCAAAGACTTTTAGAAATCCCTGAGCAATAGATACATGAAAACCCAGTCTATACATAAAAATATTAAAATAATTATTTTTCGATTTCTTCTAGGATTCTCATACCTTTAGTAAATGAAGGCATACCTGAAAGGAGTAGTACTACTCTTAGTACATCAGCTATTTCATCAGGTGTCACCCCTAATTCTTTCATAGCAGATCTCATTTGCCTTTCAGTAGCACTCTCATCGCACCTTGATGCGGCAATTCCTATTGCAATTAGTTTTTGAGTTTTGTAATCTAAAGCTTTTCCTGTGTAGACAGCATCATTTAGTTTTATAATAGCTTCATAAACTTCTGGATAATCAGATTTTATTTTCTTCATACCCCTTCCATAGAAAACTTCTTCTTTCATTTTATCGCCAAAATACAATTCAAACTTATACTTAAAAGAATTTCTATAGATTAATCCTTTTAAGATCAATTGCTCCTTCTGGGCACTGTTCGTGGCAACAATAACACTTAATACATTTATTGTAGTCTATTATAGCTGAAACTTTATCGATAGTAATCGCCTTCTCCGGACAGCTTCGGACGCATACCCCGCATCTTATGCATTTTTGTTTCATGACTTTTGGTTTTTCAACTAAGAACTTTGAGAATATAGGGAATACAAAATAATTGTACAATGAAACTGGATCGATAGAGATCTTTCCATGATAAGTCCTTGGCAAGATGAAATCATTTATTGCGGAGGTTTCTCCAACAATATTATAGGTCCCATCAGAAAGATTATTTTCTATCGCGACCTTCAAATAAGGTATATCATTGTAGGCCAATCCAATTAATTTACATATTGCAAGATCCATGGAAAGAGGATCTTTTGACCCCAGGATTACTTGAGTCTTTCTTGGAATCCCTCTCATAGCTGGGCCATCACCTTCTAGTGAAACTATGCCGTCCATTAAAGTTAGACCTGGTTTTGTGACATTCCAAACATCGATTAATACTTTAGAAAAGTCATGCACATTCCTGAATCTTGAGTGGTATTTCGTCTTTTCCATACCGGGAACCGCGCCATACATATTTTTTACTGCTCCTGAAAGAAAGGTAAGTGTATGGGTCTTCATTTTCGGAAGATTAATAATAAAATCTGCATCAAGTAATGGTTTTAGTATATCGACTCTTTTTAGAATAAGCCCATTTTCAATTTCAACTGTCTGTTTGGAAGTATCTGTGTTAAGGTAATCTGTGTAATCTTTGAATATTTCCCAGTAACCTGTCAATCTATATAGGGATTTAAGTGAATTCTTAGTGAAAGGTATTCCACTTCCAGGACTATCTATAACAAAGGGCTCCCCACCTATTTCAATGATTTTTTTAAAAACTTCAAATGTAAATATGGGATGAGTTACTATTGCTTTAGAAGGTGATGAAAACACTAATAGATTTGGTTTTAATGCTACCTTATCACCGCTTTTTACAAATCTTTTTAAACCTCCTAGGTCACTTAAGACTTTGTCAATTGCTTTTGAAAGACCCTTTTCGTAGTCTTCGGCTTTTCTAACAGATACTATTTCAGTCATGCTTCATCAGGTAAGAAATTCCTTCAATTAATAAATCAGTGATTGCACTTTCAACTTCCTTTTCTATTTTTGTTTCTGGGGGATTTTCCATCGCAGAGGCTTTTTCAAGGATTTTTCTGCTTTTCGAGTCTTCATAAATAAATAAAAGGACCCCAACCAATAGAACGATTACTCCAGCTACAACTAGAATAAAAGAGAATCCAAATCCAACTAAGAATAGGAACAAAGCAGACAAAAACAAAGAAAAAAAAAGTATAAATCCATCTTCTCTTTTTCTTCTTGCGTCCTCTAGTAATCTTCTATGTTTTAGATTATAATAATCAGGCTCCATCAAATCACCTTCAAACCTGGAAATCTTTTCAAAATCATCCCTTCAGTCTGAAATATCTTATTATAATCTAAAAATTTCTTTGCTAATAAAAGTCTTTCCTCGCTTTCAGCATAAAGTTCAACTATTACGTCATTCTTCTCAACTCGGTCCCCTACCTTATAATTTAAAATAAGACCTGAACCTTTGTCAAAGGGTGTTCCCAGAATTTTAGCAACTTTCACTATTAATGAATTATCTATTTTTGTTATATAACCGGAGTCATCTGATGATATGTTTTCTTTATATTTCCCAAGTGGAATCTCTTCTGGTTTTATATTGGGATTTCCACCTTGAGCTTTTATTATTTCTTTGAATTTTTCTAGGGCCTTCCCACTTTCTAAGATTTCTCTTGCTAAGTCTTTTCCTTTTCCTACTTCTGCTTTCTTTCCAAGTTCAAGAAGAATTCCAGAAAGACCAATCGCTTTTTCTGTTAGACTACCAGTTAGTTTACCCTGTAGCGCTAGTAAGGCTTCTCTGGCTTCAAGAGCTGGCCCTACAGCGTTCCCAATAGGCTGGCCACCATAGGTAATTGCAACTTCGACATGAATTCCTAGAGCGGATCCAAGCTCTGTAAAATTGGAAGCAAGTTTTCTTGCGCTTTCCCAATTTGTTACTTTTGCACCATCGCCCATAGGTATATCTATTAAAAGAAAATCTGCCCCCATTGCATATTTTTTACTTAAAACGCTGGCTAAAATAATCGGCTCTGGATCAATTAAAAGTTTTCTTTCAACTTCTACTATCTTGTCATCGGCAGGTGTTAGATTCAATACCCCGCTCCAAGCAAGACAGCCTCCTGTAGAATTTACTATCTCTTTTAATCTATCCGCTCCAAAATCAACAGGTGAAAGTACCTCGACAACATCTGCAGTACCTGCTGGTGAAGTTATAGCTCTGGAAGATGTTTTAGGTATAGTGAGTCCAGAAGATGCGACAATAGGAACTGTCAAGAGCGCAGTTTTGTTCCCTGGGACACCTCCTATGCTATGAACGTCCATAACTGGGCTTTTCTCAAATTTAATCATAGTCCCTGTTTCAGCCATTGCCCTAGTTAGATGCTCCACTTCTTTAGTTGAAGTTCCAAGGATCTGTGTGGAGGTCAAGAAGCTTGAGATTAAAACACTATCAATGTTTCCAGTTATTATCCCTCCAACTAACTTTACTATTTCTTCTTTAGTAAGTATCTTACCTTCAATTTTTCTCTTTAATATATGTGAAAGTTCAATATTTCCATCAGGATATACATCAAGGGTGTCATTGTCCTTAGAGTTTAATCTTTTAGCCTTTTCAGATGAAATTCCGATATATCCAATCTTTACTAAATCATTTGTCAAAACAGCAGATGATGAAAAAAAATAATCTGATTTTTTAATAACTACTTTTTCTCCAGGATCTATTCTTTCCTTTAAAGCATCATTGAAATTAATGAATACTATATCTTGATTCTCTTGTATATCCAGTATTTTTAATTTAAGTTGCATAATTTAACATTTACTCCATTTAATAAAAGAGTTACTATTTTTGAGATTATCTCAATAGTAGGGATTGTATTTAGAAACCTTTATAAATAATTTAACGATGATTAATTAGAGGGATAATATGAAAAAATTATATACAATTTTGATATCTTTGCTCTTTGTTGTAAGTGTTTTTGGAATTGCTTCAGCATTTGCGTTATTATTCACAGCTACACCAAATAACGTTGCCGTTGGGGAGTTAATAACTGTATACTATCCAAGTGAAAGCCAAACACCGCCAGATGATCCAACTATTGAAGCTTCAGGCACATTGGTTAAGGGAGGTGCATACAAAGTATCTGGTCCTACAAAAACTGGAAATAACTTTGTATATACATATCGTGCAAAACAACCTGGAACCATTTATTTTAAATTTGGCAATGAATATAGGACAAACGATGTTTCAATAACTCCCAAACCACATCCAATGAAAGCATTTATGGACATTCTTGGGTTTGGTAAGAAAAAATAAATTTTTTTATTTAATATTAAATTATTTTTTTATTGATTCTAAATAAGCATTTAATGAAGGCGCTATTCCTTTATCTTTGGATATCTTTCTAATTTCTTCAAGAGTTCCGGAACCATATTGAAGAGCTTTTTTTCTTCTGTTTATAATTTCATCTGGGGCACCAAGCGAAGAAGCAATATCTCTCAAAACATGTTTTCTTAAATTATCATCTGGTCCTTTTAGATTTTCACAAATATCGATTTCATTTGATATTTTTCTTACTTTTTCATCTAAGAAAGGCGAGAGAAAATTAATGCCAAAATGTCCAAATATTTTATATTCTCTTCTGTTTAAGATTTCACTTAGTTCTTCAACATCTTTATTCCTTAATTCAAAAGGATTTTTTTTATCTAACAATGCACGCCTATATTTGTCATATCCAAAAAACAGTTCATCTGCACCCTGGCCAGATAGACAAATATCAAAATCATCTTGATATATTCTTTTTGCTATAAGATAAAATGTTGAGCCTATCAAAACATCAAGTCTATTCTCTGCCCCAATTATTTCAATAGTTTTCTTAATACCCTCTACCATGTCTTTATCTGAATAATTAATTATTCTAAGTTCTGATTCTAAGGATTCAGAGGCAACTTTTGAATAAAAAAGATCTTTTGAGTCATCATTTCCAATTGTATACAATATTGGGGTGGAATAGTTTTTAACTAAAGCTGCAGTGATGTAGCTGTCAACGCCACCAGAAAAAGATACTGGTACAGTTTCACGAGTATCAATTAGATTAGAAACTGATTCTGAAAGAGATTCAATTAAATCATCTCTTATAACGCTCATATTATTTCGTACTCCAGAGATTCTCCACTCCTTGAATAGACAAAATAGTCATCTTGTTCATAAGGATATCTAACAATTATATGGACTTTTCCATAACGTGAAAAAAAGTTTAGATCTCCCTCTGAAGGATTTCCATTTCGTCCGGGATGAGAATGAACTGATCCAATTATTGTATGATCAATTGGTAGGCTAAAATGAGATATTGTAGAAGAATTTTTTCCAAATATACTGAAAGGAGAGAGAACAACTTCAGAGATAATTCCTTTGTCCTCTCTCAAAAAAGCAGCAAATTCGTTAGGATAGGTATTCTTTGCAGCATTGGATATGAAGTCTATTAAGTCATTGTCTATCCTAATCAAAAGATTTCATTCCTCATCCTTGGTTATAGGATTATCTACTCTTTCAATTTTTATCTTGAAAGGGAGAAATGGCGTTCTAATCTCTTTACTGTCTTTTAATAATTCTTCAAGTTTCAGGAAATCATTTAATTCTTTCTCTAACTGCCCTATCTTTCGCTCAACAAGTTTTGATGGAGAAACTGCTGTGTATTTTTCGCCACCTTCCTCGTATTTTTCTATAACTTTCATTTGTAACATAGAATCCAAGGCTTCACGGCACGTGCTGGGATATATTGAAGTTCCCTCTGCAATGTTGTCAGAGGAAGATTTTCCTGATTTTAAAAGATATAAGTAGATTTTGACTTTAGATTCTGTGTCTAAAAAGAATTTTAGCATTTCCATTAGTCCCTTATCTATATCACTTTTTTCCGGAACATTGAACTTTATTTCTTTTGCATATTCCTTCATTTTTTCACCTTTCCTTTATATAACATAATATTTTATAAATTTCATTTTGACTTGATAAATTCTATTTTTCCATTTTTCATGAATATTACTTCACATTTACATGTAAATATACCATTTTCAAAAATACCTGGAATATTATTAAGATCCTTTTCCATACTCTTTGGATTATTAATAGTAGTATAAAGGTCTATTATGAAATTTCCGTTGTCAGTTATTACAGGTCCATCCTTTTTCTCAGCAATTCTTAGTATGGGCTTGCCCATTGCCTTTAAAGAATCTAAAACATTCCTATAAGCCATCGGGAAAACTTCAACTGGTGCAGGAAAAGATTTTCCTAGAGTCTGAACTAGTTTTTTCTCTTCACACACTACGATAAACCTCTTAGCGCAGTAATCAATAATTTTTTCCTGCAAGAGTGCACCACCCCTGCCCTTCAAAAGATAAAGGTCAGGATTAACTTCATCAGCACCATCAATCGCAATATCAATATTGTGTTCATCAAGAGTAGTAATTGGTATTTTTGATTCTATTGCCAATAATTTGGCTTGAAAAGAAGTTGGAACGCCATAAATTGATATTTCCTCTTCCTTTATTCTTCTACCAAGTTCCTTTATTGTGAAAGCAGTAGTGCTACCAGTTCCTAGGCCAACTATATCACCATCTTTTACTAAAGATGCTGCATACTCCCCTACAGATTTTTTATCATCCACTCTATTACTTCCTTCTATTCTTAAATGAGTTCTCGTAATCTTCCATGGCCTTTTCAAGTCTTTTAATGTCTTCAATTAAATCTTGAGTATTGTCGACTCTTCCATACGGGCGATATCTATTTGATACAATTTCTCTCCTTTCAGGGCGTTCCCTTTCAACAGTTACCGGTGCCGGGATTGGCCTTTGTCTTTCAATTCTCTCGGGTTGTGGAGGAGGTCTATCTTTGCATTCTTCTTTATTTATTGTAACTTTGATGTTTTTGCTTTTCCTTACTCCAATTACCTTCTTCCAGCTTGATAAGAACACCATTGAAGAGTCTAGACCACAAATAAATGTGAATATTATAAGAAATATACCAAGATTTGAGTTTCCCCAAGCACTTAATTTCTCAAGTGGTGTAGGCTCAGCCGGTTTCTTTACGGCCTCAAAGAACACGCTTGTAGGAGGTGCAGAATAATAGACTACAAACGATTTTACTCTTTCTGTTGTTTCAGGCGTAATCTTTGTTATGGTATATTCATCTGGAACTTTAATTCCATTTATACCTGCATTTCCATAAGGATATGAAAATGAAATATTGATATTGTTATCCTCAAGCAATATTGAAGGGTCAGAAGACCCACGGTCAAATACAATCCAAAACTCCCCATAAAATGAATCAACTGTAGCATTTAAAGGCAATTGATAATAGTAATCTCCAACTCGTTTATAAGTCAATGATAGAATGGATATTTTTCTATTGACATCTCCATCCCTTAGAAAGTATGATTCACCTGCGTTCATATAAAGTGGCTTTATTGATGTCACGACATCTTTTGCCTGAGCTGGTTCAACAAAGAATCTTTTTGATCTATCTGGATCATTTACAAATGATATTTCCATTTTTTCTATCCCGGAGTTTCTTGGAATGTAAACGTTCATCTTCAAGATTATTTTATCCTGTTGGATTATGAAACGAATATCTGAGAGCCTTAAATTTTCATCCGGCCTTACTGTTCCTTCAGGACCTAAAAATTTCATCTGGAATCTATAATGCTGAGAACTTGACTCAGTTTGGGCTGCAACATATGCAATGAATAATGACAAAGTAAACAAAATAAGCATGATTGAGATCGATAGCCTTAGCTTCCTATTCATAAACAACAATTTGGGAAAGAATATTTAAATCTTTCTAAAAACATTAAATTATCGTCTATAATCTATAACATTTTCTTTAAATAACGATGGAAATTAATTATTAATTATCAGTTTTTACAAATATTTATATAGATATTTTTTTAAATTTTATTTGAAAAAGGTGGANTTTATGAGTAAAAGTATAATAGCAATACTTGGATTGCTTGTCCTTATCTTAGGTGGAACCTCATATTTGTTCTATACTGAGAATAAGGATTTGAAAGATGATATTGAAGCATTAACAATTGAAAAAAATCTACTTACTGAAGAGCGAGATGGNCTTAAAAATCAAATCTCTACAATGATCCCTGTTTCTGAGAAAAATGCACTGAAACTCGTAGATGCTTACATATGGGAAAACGGTCAAAAAATATCAGGAACAAAATCATTTTCTTTTCATCCTTACAGCCCAACAAACAAAATAAAAGATACCGGCTCAGTATTTGAAATAGAGGTCTTGAGAGGAATTGGAAAACTTGATGGAAATAATCTAACAGTTAGCTACCACGCTTTGAAATTTGAAGTCAATAAAAATACTGGTGAAGTAGTTTTCAAAGGAATTGGTGAGGCTTCATTCCCGAGNACTGTTTATATAAGAGTCTCTTAACGATGTCCTCTAAATAAGATATTCAAACAGTCAATACAATATTTTTTCTTTTTTTCATCTATATCATAGATATCTTTGGATATATTCATAGCACAACCCGGATTCTTACAGTGATCAAGGCCCAAAGTATGACCTAATTCATGAAGTGCCTCTTTTAACGCTCTTTCCTTAATTAAAAAAGTACTTTTGAAATGATTTTCTAGAGGCGCTGTTGAGATTATAGCTATATCTTTCCCAACTTCAGCTTCACCAAACAATAGTCCGGCAAAACCCTGTTTAAATATTTCAACATCTACTATTACAAGTACCTTTAAAAGAATAGCCGCTTGCCCAAGTCTCTTCAAAGAATCCTCTCGCTTGGTCTGTCCATAAGAAAATAGGCTATGAGTGTTATATTTTCCAATATGGGATGTATAAGCTCCACTTGGGATTTTATCAACTTCAATTGTGCCTGAATTATTATAGAAACAAGTTGCTTTTATGCCGTTATCGTAGAGTACATTTTGTAATTCTTTCTGAAAATCAAACAGAAATTTTTTATCGAAGTCACCAGCAGCCGCTAATCTAATGTATACCCTGTCATAAGTCATTAAATGCCAAATGACTCAGGGCACTTAAAAGTTTTACGATTAATGATTGATTTATCCTAAAATATTAAAAACTAAAGAGTCTTAGTTATTGCATGAATAGATTCATAGTATTCGAAGGCATTGATGCTTCAGGAAAAGAAACACAGGCAAAATTACTTTCATCATTTTTAACAAGCAAGGGCTTTGAAGTTCTATTAACCCATGAGCCTATATACGAAGATCCCATTGGAGAGGTAATAAAGAAAAATCTTCAGAAAAAGATTTCCCTTGCATCTGAAACTGTTGCAATGCTTTATGCAGCAGATAGGTACGAACATTTTATAAAAATAAAAAAAGCGCTTTCTGAAGATAAATTTGTAATTTCAGATAGATACAAATATTCCAATATGGCGTATCAAGGGGCAAACGGCGTTGATCCCAAATGGATTGAAGAAATTGAGAAGTATTCCTTGGATCCAGATATAGTTTTTTACATAAGAGTAACACCAGAATCAGCAATGAAGAGGCGAAAAGAAAAGGACCTTTATGAAGAAAATTATGAATTCCAAAAAAAAGTTTTTGGCATTTATGAAAAACTATCTAAAAAATACAATTTCATAACTATTGATGGCGAGAGGTCAATAGAAGAAATTCATAAAGACATAATAAAATACTTCAAATTACCGATATGACGGTTCTACGACGTATTTCATTGTATTTTTAAATTGTTTCAAGTCAGTAAGGACTTTTTTTAGATTTCCATTGTCAATTTCTTTTGGGAGCTCTTGCGTTGCATAGATATACATCACCCTTGGCAATGCATTGACTTTAGTGTCAATTTTACCTTTGCTGTAAACCTCCCATGCATTTTCAATTGCATTTGTGAATTCAATTTGCTTTTCTTTGTAATTGCCATTATTTTCTATAGTCAATATTAGCTCTTCTATAGTACGAACTATATTTTCAAGTGGACCCATAATATCAATCCGTAATTTAATATCTAAATTTAAAGTTTTTTCTTATTATTAATGTAGATTACCTTAACTTAGCATAACTCTTATAAGTAGTGTTACGAAATCAACATTAGTGCTATGGTGAGAAAATGAAAGTAAGAACTATGGACTTTGACAATATGTCTTCAGAAGAACTATGTAAAAGATTAGCTGAATTTCACGGTCATCTTGGGCCATATCTAGTACTTGGTGCTAAAATGGGATTATATGCAAAAAAAACTTTAAGTAGCTCTCCATTTGAAATCTCAGCAGAGATAACAATGCCTCTAAAGCCTCCTTTATCCTGCACAATTGATGGAATACAGTTCACATCAGGAGCAACAACTGGGAAGGCTAATCTTAGGGTATCAGATGGATTACCAATCAAGGTCTTATTCTACAAGGATAAAGAAGGCATAGTTTTAATACCAAAAGAGGGTATAATAGAAAAAATACGAAGTCAGGTAGAACATGGAGATTTAGAAATGCTTGCTGAGCAGATTATGAAAAAAGATTACTCTGAACTCTTTGAGGTTGAGAAATGGGTAAAGCAATAGAACTAAATCAAGTTGATACAATTTACGAAGGAGAAAAGATTCCTTCTCTAAAGAATATTACTTTACACGTTGATAAAGGTGAATTCATAGCCGTTATCGGCCCTAATGGCGCGGGGAAAACTACACTTCTTGAAACTATAATGGGGCTCCTTGAATCAAAGCGGGGAGAAGTAAAGGTTTTAGGAAAACAGTTGAACGGCAATGGTAGCAATATCAGAAAACTAGTTGGATATGTACCCCAAGAGTATTCTATTGATGATCTTACTCCTTTTTTGGTTTCAGATGTTGTTTTGATGGGGAGATATGGTAAAATAGGTCTATTAAAACCAATAACGAAAAATGACAAAACAGTTGCCAAAAAAATGATGGAGTATCTTGGTATCTCCGAACTCTCTAATAGGCCAATTGGGAAATTATCTGGTGGACAAGCACAAAAGGTCATGATAGCAAGATCCCTCGCAAAGGAACCTGAGATAATATTGATGGATGAACCGTTCTCAAATCTTGATTTTGAGGCCAGAAGAGAAGTTTCTGAAAAACTAACACATTTGCATAAAACTAAAAATATGACCTTTGTGATCGTGATTCACGATATAGCTTCAATACCAAAAGTATGCAACAGAGTCATTGTCATGGACTCGGGAAAGATTGTTGCCGATGGTAAAAAAGAGGATATTTTAAAACCTGAGCTTCTTGAGATGGGATATAAGGGAATTGCATGTTAGAAATTTTTTTTACAAAAATCCTTATTTTTGCAATCTTGGGTGCTGTTTTAACTGGATACACATGCTCTTTAATGGGAACTTTTGTTGTAAGGATGAATCTTTCATCGCTGGGATTTGCAATGTCCCACGCAGCTTTTGCAGGTGCGGCCCTTGGTATTTTTTTAAAAAATGATCCCTTGATATTTGCTCTGCTTTTTTCTGTATTTGTTTCACTTGCTTTGGGCCCATTGGCGGATAAAGCCAAATTAAAAACTGATGTTGTCATAGGGGTAATATTCTCTTTGTCTATGGCCCTAGGACTACTATTCTTAAATTTATCGCCAGACACTGCAATGTCAAGTACCGCCCTTAGAATACTTTGGGGAAGTGTCTTAGGAATGACGACTGCCGATATCATTTATTTATTAATAATATCTGTAATAGCGATATTATTTGTAATGATGTTCTTTAAGGAAATCAATGCAATCCTTTTCGATAGAAAATTAGCAAGGGCTTCAGGTATAAACGATAAACCATTTTATTACCTAATTCTTTTTTTAACAAGTGTAACTGTTGCATTTTCTTTAAAGCTTGTTGGGGGTCTTTTAGTATTCGCATTGATGGTAAATCCAACTTCTTCAGTTTACCAATTCTCATATGACATGAAAAAAATCATAATTCTCTCCCCAATCGTAGGTGTATTTTCATGTCTTTTAGGGATCTTGATTTCATTTGCATTTGATTTGCCAACTGGCTCCTCTATAGCCATAGTCTGTTCTGCAATATTTGGTATCTCAGTTCTGATATCCCCAAAAAGAAGGAAAGGCTAAAGTTTAGCAAAATCTTTTATATTTGAAACTCTACGAATTTGCATGGCTATTGTTTTATCGGTAATTAATGAAGGGGAAGTATTCATTGTGAAAGAAATTGATCCAAGAATAACGAGTTATCTAGAAAGAAATATAGATGGGCTTATGATAAAGACTGAAGTTTCCCAAGGAGTGGCGGGGATGAAGTATATTACGTTCCCTAAAGGTTATAAAATAACTGCTGATGGAAATTGGATTAAGATAGATTTTCCACACGGTCAAGTAACAAAAGGTCCAATTAAAATTTATCTATAGTTCACTTAGATCTGAATAGGTCCTTCTCTTTTTCTCTCAATAATTCTTTTGAAGAACCTTCTCCCTTTAGATATCTTGCACCTCTGATTATAACTACTGGAATACCCTCATCGGCCTGACCCATTAATAGAGAGGCTGCCGATGCGGCTTCATCGGCCGTTGCTATAACTGAAGATTTTAGCTCATAACCATAGAGGTCCTTTTCTCCAGCCCGTTTCCACAAGGGGCGCATGCCCGACACACCTATCGCAACTCCAATAGCGCCGCTTCTAAAAGGCCTTCCTTGGGTATCTGAAATAATAACTGCTACATCCACTCCGGTTAATTCCTTTAGAGAGTTTCTAATCGATGATGCTTCTAGATCAGGGTCCAAGGGCAAGAGCCCAACAACTGATTCATTGCCACAAACATTTGAAACATCAATCCCTGCACTTGCACAGATATTGCCATCCTTAGTTTCAACGACAATCACGGTATCCCCAACTTTTAATACATCCTTTGATTCATCTAGAATAAGCTGGACAAGCCTTGGGTCTTTACCAGTTTTTTTGGAAAGTTCGATTGCATTATTACTGGGAATAACGTCTTTTAAGTTAACAACTCTTCCTTGTGCCTTAGAAACGACTGTCTCACAAATAACTACGATATCCCCCTCTTCAAGTTTTATTCTTTCAGAAATAATTCTGGAGAGATTATCTTTTTCCTTAATTAGGGGTATACCTAAAACAGGTATAATCCTGATTTCACTTGTCAGTGCCGTCACTCTCTTTTAACAGTTCATCGTAAGTTTCCTTCTCAAAATTTCTTATTTCTTTGAGTTTTTTATCCCAGCTTGATATGAATTGGATATTTCTTAAACCTATTACAATAAGAACTAAGGTAATCAATAAATTAACAATTACAAAACTCAACCTGAAGCTCTGACCGTCTATATTAAATATCTTAGCAATAAGAAAGACAAGTCTATAATTTTTTGATATGAGCAAAAAGGATATTATGTTAAACAAAAGCCCTATAGGAACCATAATTAAAGCCGAAAGTGAAGCAAACAATATCTTATTTCGTTCCTTTTCCATATGCTCAATCAAGCTATACATTAGCTCTGTAAGATTTTCAGTCATTTAAACACCATACAATTCCTTATTTATCTGGAAGAACCACTTATACCTCTCAACACCTTTCTCTGTAAGTTCATAATAGATAACCTTTCTCTTACCCCAAGTTCCTTCCTTTTCCACGATATATCCCGCCTCTTTTAATATTGCGAAATATTTATCGGCCATCTCGGCTTTCAGATTTGCGCATTGGATACTATGAGTTTTTAGGGCCTTATTTGTTGATGTAGATTTTTTAATGATGCACTCCATAATGTTTAGAATTATCTTATTGCTGGCCCTATACTCTATTTCCATATATGGTTAACCTACCTTTGTTCTATCACATTCAAAGTTCAGTAAATTGCAGAATCCCTTTATTATAGCTAGTTATAAGATTTTCTTAGAGGTGGTTCAATGGGAAAAATATCCAAAAACAGAACAATTGGTATCATTGTGATATCGTTGCTTGCAATATCTACATTTCCTGTAATTCTTTCTGAGGAAATACAGAATCTAGGGGAAGATGCTCTTTATGCAAGGTATATGACATACCATCAGAGAAAAGAAACGGCAGTAATCGCAATGGATGCTATTATAAAACTGTATGATGAAAAAGGTATTTCAACAACTGAGTTAGTAAGTTTAAAGATCAAGTTAAACGATCTTGATTCAAAGGCAAAAATAGCCGCTGTAAATACAAAAAGAGATGAATTTTATAGCATAATCAAAGAAAGCAGAGAGGTTATAAAATACTTTAGAGAGATCACACAAGAAAAAGAAGTTGAAGGGCAAAAGGATGTAGTAAAAGCCGCCCTTGAAGAAAACAAGAATTACTTATTAGAACTTAGAGCTGAAACTTCAACTACAAAGAAGGGCATTTACCTAAAAGCTGTTGACAATAGACTAGAGAAGCTTGAGCAGATTTCTTTAAGGCTAGAAGAGAAGGGGGCCGATGTTTCAGAAATTAATGCAAAGATCGACGAGATATCCTCAAGCAGAGCCAAAATATCAGATGAATCAGACCGTGACGCCCTAAAAGAATTTCACCAGAGTGCAAAGGAAGATGTTCAACAACTAAGAGAAATGATCAAAAAGGCAATTGAAGAAATAAAAGAACAAAATAATTAATTTAATTTTTTTTATTTTACTCTTCTTCTATAATTAAAAGCGGATCGCCAAAGTGTATCTCGTCCCATTCTTTGACAAGGATTTTCTTAATAGTTCCATTAGTATGTGCCACAACTGGATTTTCCATTTTCATGACGTTTATGAAGACAACTGTATCCCCACACTTTATACTCTGCCCTTCTTTAACAACTATACTTTGTATAATGCCCGGTATGGGTGACCTCAAAGGTGTTTCAGACATATTATCTATTCTTATAGGATTAACAACTATATAAATCTGATTAAAGATTTTATAAAAATATAATTTAAAATTTAAGCTATAGTTGCTAAGATATCTCCAGTCTTAACAACGTCCCCTTCTTTCACATAGATCTTCTGCAAGACACCGGAGGCAGGAGAAACTATTTCATTTTCCATTTTCATAGCAGAAATAACGAAAAGAACGGAATCCTTTTTTACAGGTTTGCCTGTTTCCCCTACTATCTTGAGGATTGCCCCGGGCAGAGGCGCTCTTAAAGCTGTGCCACCATTAGTTTCTTGTTGATGCTTTGAAGGCTGAGCTGCAGGAATATCTTTAGCGGCAACATTTTCTTTTTCGTGATGTTCTACCTTTGGTTTACTGACCTTTTCTGTCCTCTTTTCAAAGAACGCCAGTGCTATTTCAGGAAACAATGCGTAAGTAAGCACATCTTCTTCTTTTTTTATTTTTCCCTTAATTTCTTCCCTAAATTTATTGTATGATGGATTCTTTAGTTCAGGTGATTTTTCATAAGAGACTTTTTCGTTACCGATTATAATCTTCTCAATGTTCTTGTCAATAGGTGCAGCAGGTTTACCATATAGGCCTCTCACATAGTTCTTTACTTCATTTGGGACGAGTTTGTATCTCTGACCGGATAGAACATTCAAGGTAGCCTGAGTTCCAACAATCTGGCTCAACGGGGTTACTAAAGGAGGGTAACCCAACTCTGCCCTTACCTTTGGGACTTCTAGAAGAATTTCATCAAGCCTGTTTTCAGCATTCTGATCTTTAAGCTGTGAAACAAGATTTGACATCATACCTCCTGGTATCTGGAAATGAAGGATCTGGGTATTAACGGTAATCGAGGCCTCTGAAATTAATCCCTTGTACTTTTCCTTTAGTTTCTTGAAGTAATTTGCAATTTTGTATATCCTTTCAATGTCAATATCAGATTTGTATTCTGTGTTTTCAAGCATTGCGTACATTGTTTCTACGCCCGGTTGGCTTGTACCAAATGAAAAGGGCCCTATTGCGGTATCAATTATATCTACACCAGCTTCGATGGCTTTGAAATAGCTTGTTGGCGCCATACCGCTTGTGCAGTGTGAATGTAAACATACCGGGAGGTCAAAGTTCTCTTTAAGGGATTTAACAAGATTATAGGCATCCATTGGATTAATTAATCCTGCCATGTCTTTAATACAGATTGAGTCAATATCAAGTGCTACCATCTCTTCAGCTGCTTTGATGTAGTATTCAATAGTGTGAACAGGGCTTATTGTGTAGCTCAAGGCTCCCTGTGCATGCCCACCAACATCTATAATCGCCTTTATTGGGACTTCCATATTTCTGATGTCGTTTAAGGCATCAAAGACTCTGAAAATGTCAATGCCTTTCTTAAATGACGCCTCAACAAATTTAAAGACAATATCATCTGGGTAGTGCTTGTATCCAACAAGATTCTGTCCCCTTAGAAGCATTTGAAATGGTGTTTTTGGGGCTAGCTCCTTCAGCTTTGTAATTCTTTCCCATGGGTCTTCATTCAGATACCTTATTGCGGAATCAAACGTAGCTCCACCCCACATCTCGAATGAGTGGAAACCTACCTTATCCATTTCTCCAACTATTTCTAGCATATCCTCAATCTCAAGCCTTGTGGCTATCAACGACTGATGCGCATCTCTCAATGTTGTATCTGTTATTTTGACCTTTGACATATAATCTCCCCTAAAAACATAAGTAAAATCAATAATTACTTAAAGGAGCCTGTGAATTAGATTAGAATCCTTTCGTATTCTCATAAAAAGTACAGTTCATACCTATTGGCTCCATAATATCTATATTAATTTGATTTCAAACGATTTAAAAATATAACTGTTAATTTATATAACTTAAATCTTGTTTTTTGTCTAGAAATAATCAATTTAATGCTAAATTTTACTATTATATGACCGAAATCTTTTCAAGGCATAAATTATTTTTCATTTTGAATATTTTACAATTATTAACGCCACTATTGAGTTAATAATCAATAAAAATGGCCTAACTTAATCATATATCTATAATTAAATATAAATATTAGAGGAAATTTAAATTTATTTGTTGTTATATATACAAATGACAATTAATTATAATAAATAATGGAGATTCTAAAGGAGGAATTTAATGAGAAAAAGAATTGGATATTTAGAGGGTACTGACCCAAAAATACTAAGCACCTTCATTGCTAAGGGGTATAACACAATGACATTAGGCAACGGATTGGACAATCATGGAAAGTACCTTGCACATATAGAGCCAAAGGATAATATCTACGCAGTTATAGGTTACCTTCACAAGTTTTTACCTTTGACAGACCAGAAAATAACACCAAATGATTTGCTCTATGCATGCAGATTGCACAACATCCCTGTTTTTGTAATGGTACCGAAAGAGGTCATTTACGAAGGTAGAAAAGTTTTGAGTGACGTTTCAGATTTCGTAAATTTTGTTGAGCCTGAATCAGCACTTGAAGCAATCTTGGTCTTTTTAGAAACTAAATAAGTAAATATTTAAAGCTTTTATTTTATTTTCTTTTATGTTCTCTACCTTTGACCTGAAGGAGATATCAAAAGAGCTATCAGACCTCGAAAGGATGCGTATAGACAAGATCTACCAACTAGGCAATGAGCTCAGGATTAAATTTTTTGGAAGAGGTAGAGAAGACCTAGTCATTAAGCCACCACTGGCAGTATTTGTTACATCTTATCCAAAACCTGCCCCAAAGAATCCAACATGGTTTGCCATGCTTTTAAGAAAACACCTGAAATCAATGTGGCTCTTTAAAATTGAGCAGTATGATTTCGATAGAATCCTTACTCTATCCTTTGGATTTTATGAGGATAATAACCCCGTTGTTAAATATGTATTAATTGTTGAAATGTTCAGGGATGGTAATATTATACTTGCAAACAATGAAAACGTCATTGTAGGGATCCAGTCAAGAGAGTACATGAAGGAACGGACCCTTGCACCAAAATCAGTTTATGTCTTTCCTGAAAAGAAAAAAAGCTTTGACTTGACTACAGAAGAATTAATTGAGATATCTAAAGATAATGAGATAGTGAGAGGTCTTGCCACACAGCTAAATATTGGTGGGCTCTACGCCGAAGAGGTATGTTTATTATCGGGTGTAAACAAAGCTAAAACTGGCATAACTGAAGAGGAAGCCATAAAGATAAAAATAGCCTTGAACAAATTACAAAACTTAGAAAAAAATCCTATGATTATAAAGAAGAACGGCGAGGTCATAGACATAGTTCCTTATGATTTAATTTCTTATAGTGGCCCCGAATTTGAAAAAATCAGATACGACTCCTTCTCAAAGGCCTTGGATGAGGTATACGGAAAGGCCGAGGCTGAAGAGATTTTGAGGGAAGAGATATCGAGTCACCAAAAAAAGATTCAGAAATTTGAAAGGATGCTGAAATCTCAGACTGATCTTTATAATTCCTATGTTGAAGAAAGAGACCTCTACAAAAAGCTTGGGGATCTGGCTTATGAGAAGTATAATATTATTGAAGAGTCACTCAAAGTTATTGAGCAGGCAAAAAAGACCTACTCACTTGAAGATATAAAAAATAAATTAAAGGATAATAAACTGATATCAGATGTTGACTTTAAGACAGGTATAATCACATTTAACTTTGACATACCGCTACCAATTGAGCTAAAAAAAGATGTAAATGAAAATGCAAATGAATTCTATGAAAAATCAAAAAAGATGAAGCGAAAAATTGACGGTGCAAAAATAGCAATGGAGAATACTCAAAAGAAAATTGAAGAGTTGAAAGAGGAGGAAGGAGAGCTCGAGGTAGAAAAGCCTAAGGCAATTGAAAGAAAAGCTAGAGAGTGGTATGAGAAGTTCAGATGGTTTATTTCGAGTGAGGGAAATTTAATTATTGGTGGAAGGGATTCTTCATCGAATGAAGTGATTGTAAAGAAATATATGGAAGATAGCGACATTTATTTCCACGCCGATGCATATGGTGCACCTCATGTCGTTATAAAGGAAGGTAGCAAAGCAACTGAAACTACTTTGAACGAGGCGGCAATTTTTGCAGTTTCTTTTTCATCTCTATGGAAGGATGGGTATGGAGGTGGAGACGCATACTGGGTAAAACCTGATCAGGTAACAAAAGAAGCGCCATCTGGGGAATACTTAAAGAAAGGAGCATTTTCAATTAAGGGTAAAAGAAACTATATTAAGTCAGTCCAAATAAAATTAACAATTGGGATTACTTCTGAAGGAAAGATAATGTGCGGGCCAGACGCCCCGATAGAAAAGCATACAGTTAAAAATGTCAAAATAATGCCAGGAAAACATAAGAAAGAGTCATTTGCCAAGAGGCTTTCAAAAATGTTAGAAACAGAAGACATTGATGGGATCGTCCAGGCGCTTCCACCTGGTAGTTGCGACATAAGAGGGGGATAAAATGGATGGATATCTCTACATATTTTTGATATCTATTATTCCTTGGTTAGAGCTTAGAGGAAGCATACCAATCGGAATCTTAACTGGCTTGGATTTCCAAAAAGTTTTCATAACTAGCGTATTGGGAGGCATCCTTATCATCCCAGTCATGTTTATTCTCTTGGATCACATCTTCCCCGTTGTTAGAAAGATAGATCAAATCGATCGACTTTATAATTACTGGGAGACCAAAGTTCAAAGAAAATACAAGAAATACACCGAATGGGAGCTTATAGGACTAATGATTTTTGTAGCAATCCCACTTCCAGGAACGGGTGTTTATTCTGGCACACTGCTTTCTTACTTATTGGGCCTAGATAGAAAATGGTCATACCTAGCAATAGGTTTAGGAGCCCTCATCGCCGGTATAATAGTAAGCATTATATCATTAGGATTGGATAATATATTCTAATCGTAAGTGGTGGTATAATTTGAAAATAGCTGTAATGTCCGATGTCCACGGAAACATTGAAGCCTTAAATTCAGTTTTAAAAGACATTGATAATTTAGGAATTGATAAAATAATATGTACCGGGGATCTTGTCGGCTATGGGCCATACCCAAATGAAGTTGTCAACACATTCATAGATCAAAAAATTCCCTCAACACTTGGAAATCATGACCTTGCAACCTTTGATATGGATCTTCTCATGGAGCTTGGCGGAATTGCTAATGAAAGTATAGTATTGACTCTAGAAATCATGGGCCAAAATGAAAAAGACTATCTGACAAAACTCCCAAGGTCAATTGATTTTAGAAACCTACATTTCGTCCACGCATCCCCTCCTGAAAATGTCCGTGGGTATATCACTCAAAAGAGTTTAAATGAGATAAAGTACCTTTTTACCCAATTCAATTCAAGCATATGCTTCATAGGTCACACTCACCTTCTTGCAAAGTATTGTATTGAGAATAATGAACTTAAGCACGAGCCTATGGGTGAAGGAGTTGTCAATTTGGATCCAGAGCAAAAATACATAATAAACGTTGGAAGCGTGGGTCAGCCAAGAGACGGTATTCACAAGGCAAAGTATCTTGTGTTTGACGAAGAATACTATTCCCTTGAAGTAAGATTTGTTGACTATGACATAAAGAAGGTCCAAAATAAAATATTTGAACTGGGGTTTCCGAAAAAGAACGCAGAGCTTCTTGGCCCTATATAATTAGTAGCTCTTTTGTGAAAGGCGTCAATATTTGAGGCTTTCCTTTTCTCACAACTACTGTATCCTCTATCCTAACTCCACCAAAGTCGGGTATGTAGATTCCCGGCTCAATTGTTAAAACCATATTTTCTTCAATAGTATAATCACTTATTGGGCTTAACCCAAGTGCATCATGAGTTTCAAGGCCAACACCATGCCCAAGGGAGTGTATGAACTTGCCTTTGTACTCGGTATCATCAATAAACTTGGAAACGGCATTGTGAACATCTCTTGCAATAACACCGGGCTTTAAGGCATCAAGACCAAGAAGTTGCGCCTCAAGAACAGTTTCATAGACCTTTTTCTGTTCACTACTTGCTTCCTTAAAGAAGAACGTTCTTGTCATATCCGTGCAGTAGCGGTTGTACTTCCCGGCAAAGTCCAAAAGAACAAAATCAGACGGTTTAAGTTTTGAATCTCCGCTCTCGTAATGTGGCAGGGACGAGTTTGGCCCAAAGGCCGCAATTGTATCGTAGGATAGGGAGGATGCCCCGTTTTTCTTCAAAGAAAATTCAATTTCCAGTGAAAGCTCTTTTTCGGTCATGCCGTTTCTAAGCATTTCTGGGATCTGGCTAAATGTCTTAGAGGTGATCTCAGAGGCCTTTTTTATCTGATTTATTTCATCGCTATCTTTAATTGCCCGTGTAAAACTTATTTCCTTAGTAATGTCGATAAGATTCCCCTTAAAAGTCTCTTTTAACTTATCAACTTCTAGATAAGTTATAGATGAAAATGAGAGCCCAAGATTTTCTCCTTTGATATTATCTTTAAGAAGATTAATCCGCTCTTCTCTAGAGCTAAAGACATAGACCTCAAAATCCCCTCCGGATTTTTCTGCCGCTTCTCTCTCCATTGTGGACGTGAATAGCTTGGAGCCTCCATCAGGGTAAAGCAGTAAAAACGAGCCCTCAAATAGTCCGCCTTTTGCATTGCTAAAGTAAAAGAAATTAATATCTGGAAAAGTAGCTCTTGAAATAAGAACACAGTCGACATTTTTATTCTCCTTAGCGATATATTCAAAAAGCCTATCGATTCTATTCTTCATCATAATCACTAATAGTAAATTATATAACAGAATTATAAGATGTCTATAAAAGAGTGATGTCCTGGTGAGAGTATGGATGATAAAACGCTAAAAAAAGACTTCAAGAAAAAAGCGAGTCAAAATTATCAGAAATATTATGCAGTTGATACATTAAAATCACTTGGTTTTACCAGAAAAGAGTGTAAAAAATGCGGAACATTCTTTTGGTCTGTACCTGATAGGGATATTTGCGGTGACCCTGACTGCGAGGGCGGATATTCATTTATCGAGAATTCTCCCGCAAAGAAAAAGCTTGACTTCATACAGGTCTGGAAGGAGATGTCATCGTTATTTGGGAAAAAAGGATATTCAATCATCAAGAGATACCCTGTCGTAGCACGATGGCGTGACGACACTGATTTTGTTCAGGCGTCAATTTACGATTTTCAGCCCCACGTCGTGAAAGGGGTCCAGGAGCCTCCTGCAAACCCACTTCTTGTTCCACAGTTCTGTGTCAGATTCAATGATATTGACAATGTTGGTGTGACATTGAGACACTATACAGGATTTGTCATGATTGGTCAGCACGCTTTTTATCCACCAAAGGACTTTTCACAGGACAGATTTCTATCTGATATTTATGACTGGTTAAAGACTGGTATGGGAATACCTTCTGAGGAGATTGTATTTCATGAGGATGCATGGGCCGGCGGAGGAAATTTTGGGCCATGCATGGAATTTTTCTCTAGAGGCCTTGAGCTAGGCAATCAAGTTTACATTGAATATGAAGTAACGCCTTCAGGTGGCAAGGAACTTGATCTAAAAGTCTTGGACATGGGTGCGGGACAAGAGAGATTTTCTTGGTTTTCCATGGCTAATCCAATAGGCTATGAAACAGTATTTCCAACAGTATGCGATCACCTCTACAGAAGAACTGGGATAACACCGGACAAGGAATTTTTGAAAGATTTCATACCTTATTCTGGTATGCTGAACATGGATGAAGTTCAGGACATTGAAAAGGTCTGGGACAATATAGCAAAGAAACTTTCATCTGACAAAGAGTACCTAAAGCAGCAGGTCCTGCCATTGCAGGCTATATACTCTATAGGAGACCATTCAAGGTCACTTTTATTTGCTTTATCAGACGGTGCGCTTCCATCAAATGTTGGTGGTGGATATAATCTAAGAGTAATCCTAAGAAGGGCACTTTCTTTCATTGAAGAATTCTCATGGGACATCGAACTCCAAAAGGTGATCGAAGAGCATGCAAAATATCTGATGCCTCAATACCCTGAGCTAAAGGAGAATATTGGAGACATATGCGAGATAATTTCCTATGAGATGGAAAAGTTTGATAACACAAAGGAAAAGTCAGGAAGGATGATTGAAAGACTGACTGAAAAAGGCGAGACACTTTCCGAGGACAAACTAATCGAATTATACGATTCTCATGGGATTACTCCCGAATTTATGGGGGTCAAGCCTCCAAAGGACTTTTACAAGAGGGTCACAGAAAGGCACGAGAAAAAGGAAGTATCAGCTAAGGAAAAAGAAATCCACTATGATCTGCCTGATACAGAACGATTGTACTATGACGGCATAACTGAATTCACAGCCAAAGTGCTCGATATCTCAGGCAACATTGCTATTCTTGATAAAACTGCATTTTATCCTGAAAGCGGGGGTCAGGAAGGGGACCGGGGAATGATAAACGATTGTCCTGTTTCTTACACTGAAGTCTCAGGAAATGTAATTCTTCACATAATGGAGAAGATAACCTTCAAGAAGGGAGACACGGTAAAAGGTCAAGTTGACAAGGACAGGAGATTGAATCTCACAAGACACCACACGGCAACTCACATCATAAACGGTGTGAGCAGACAGGTTCTTGGAAATCATATATGGCAGGCAGGTGCGGAGAAAACTGAAGACAAGGCAAGGCTTGACATAACTCACTATAAGCTGATTGATAACGATGATCTCTTTAAGATTGAAAGATTATCAAACGAGATAGTTTTAAAGAACCTCCCAATTGAAAAAGGATTTTTTGATAGGGCCGAAGCAGAAAAAAGATATGGCTTCAGATTATACCAAGGCGGAGCAGTTCCGGGCAAAAAACTTAGAGTGGTCAATGTGAAAGGACTTGATGTCGAGGCTTGTGGGGGAACCCATGCAGACTCCACCGGACAAGTTGGGCCCATTAAGATATTGAAGCAGAGCAAGATTCAGGATGGAGTCGTTAGACTAGAATTCTGCGCAGGATTAAAGGCCCTTGACGCCTTTCAGCAGGAGTCTATTCTGCTTAGAGATTTATCAGAGGTCTTCAAAGTTGAGAAGGATAAACTACTTGACACCGGAAAGAGATTCTTCAATGAATGGAAAAATAGGGGCAAGGAAATAGAAAGATTGAAAGCTGAAATTTCCTGCCTCAAGAAGGAAGGTCTTGATTGCAATTTCGTTGAATCAGATGGGGTCTTTTTCATGGAGGAGAAGGTCGACACAACGCCTGATGAGATGAGAAAGATTGCAAGAGAGCTTTCAGGTGACGACAAGGTAATTGTTTTAACTAATAACGAAGGCAACATAGTTGTCTCCTGCGGTAAAAAAGCCATAGAAAGTGGCCATAAAGCCTGTGAGATAGTCAAGAAGTACGGCAAAGGTGGGGGAAAGGATGACTTTGCCCAAGGTGTAAAAGGATAGATTTTTAATCTATTTTTTCTTTATCTATTTTGTGAACAAGAAGGCAGTTTCCCCAGTAGTCGCTACAATGTTACTTGTAGCTGTGGCAGTAGCTTCAGTTAGTTCATATTGGGTATGGCTTAGGAGTTTTCAGACACAAGTTCAAAAAGAAGTAGAGCAGCAATCGGGTGTAACAACTTCCCTTAAACTAAACGTAATAAGCATAACTGACGATGGGACAAGCTATTATGTAACTTTGAAAAACGCATCTTCTTCAGGAGCACTTGAATTTCGTGGTACGCAGGACTTTATTATTGATGGGCAGAATAATTGGGAGAGCATACAACCTTCATTACCAAGGAGTGTTAATGCCGGTTCTAACATTACATTTGTTCTTAAGAGGTCAACTAATCACAGCACAGGTACTCCTCACAGCTTTGTATTCATAGGTCACACTTCAAGGGATCAAGCAGTTGCAACTATTTCTTATACTGACTCTTAATCAGCTAAGATTTTTATATTTCAAATTACTATTCATTTTGAGGATTTAAGATGACTAATTTGAAAATTACTGCCGGCGGGTTTGTATTTAAGGCAAAATTGGAAGAAGAGAATGCACCAAAAACTTGTTCAGCCTTTCTAAAATTATTGCCATTTAAGAACAAGATAATTCATGTAAGATGGAGCGGAGAAGCAGTATGGATACCTCTGGGTGATTTTGATTTGGGTGTTGGATATGAAAATCATACAAGCCACCCCTCAAAGGGAGAAATACTCTTATATCCTGGAGGCATAAGTGAAACTGAAATACTTTTTCCTTATGGAAGTACATGCTTTTCTAGTAAAATGGGCCAGCTTGCTGGCAATCATTTCCTTACAATCATCGAAGGAAAAGAGAAATTGCCAGAACTTGGTAAAAAAGTCCTCTGGGAAGGTGCCCAAGATATATTATTTGAAAAGATATAAAAAATTAAATATTTTTCCAGATGTCTTCTATCTTGACTCTGTGCTGATTCATAGAGTCTCTTTCTCTTATTGTGACAGTGTTGTCCTCTAAGGTCTGGAAGTCAATTGTTATGCCATAAGGAGTTCCGATTTCATCCTGTCTTCTGTACCTTCTTCCTATTGACCCTGAGTCATCATAAAAGATATCATAGCACTGCCTCAAGTTGTCGTAGACGGTCTTTGCGACCTTTTCTAGATCTTCCTTCTTCTGTAATGGGAAGACTCCGGCTCTAAACGGTGCAACTTCCTTTGGCAATGATATTACCTTTCTGTCCCCTTCGTCTTTATAGAATATATCAAGTAAGGTCCAGAAGTTTCTGTCAACACCAAAGGACAGCTCAAGGACATGAGGAACAAACTTCTTGCCATCAATGTTTACGTCAAGCCTTTCACCACTTGCATTCTGGTGGCCTCCAAGATCATGGTCTGTCCTATAGTGAAGTCCTCCCATCTCCTTGTAGCCTCCAAGTGACTCCGTGTAAACTTCAACATCCCAATGAATCTTGTTATAGAAAGCCCTCTCATCCTCTGAGAGCTCTCTGAACCTGAATAATTCTCTTGGAATATTCATCTTGTCAAGGTAGAATTCCTGAATCTTAGCAAGATGGTAAATGTAGAATTTTGGTATGCCATAGTTCTTGTTCAGGTCAGATGCAGTTATGTCATCCACTTCCCCACTGCTTCTGTTTTGGAGTGGGAACATTCTAAGCTTTACATCCTTAATTGTGTCAAATTCAGGATGTTCTTCGATTGTATCAGGGTCAAAGAAAATCTGTAGTTCCGCCTGATTAAATTCTCTTAATCTGTAGAATCCCTGCCTTGGGGAAATTTCATTCCTGTAGGCCCTGCCGACAATTGCCAAGCCCATTGGTAGTTTTCCCCTAAGAGTGTTAAAACTTCTCTTGAATGCCAAAAATGCCCCTTGAGCAGTTTCTGGCCTCAAGTAGGCAACTTCAGATTCTCCTGTAGCACCCACTGCTATTTCAAACATCATGTTGAACATCTTCACATCGAGAAGATGTCCACCGCACTTTGGGCACGGTATATTGCTCTCCTTTAACAATCTTGACATCTCATCTGCCGACATCCCTTCTGCGCTCCTTTCGAGGAACTCTTCAACTAGATGGTCTGCCCTAAATCTTGAATGGCATTTTTCACATTCGGTCAAAGGGTCATTGAAATTTTCTAGATGGCCTGAGCCAACAAAAACGTTTCGTGGCATGATATGGGTAGCATCAATTTCAAAAAAGTTAGGATGTAATCCCAAATAATGTCGTCTCCACTCATTTTCCCATTTTTTTCTCATAAGTGTACCAAGATGACCATAATCATAAAAACCAGAAATACCACCATATATCTCTGAAGATGGGAATATAAAACCCCGCCTCAATGCAACGTCCATTATCTCATCAGATTTCATGTAACTAACCTCTGCTTTAGCAAAGAACGGATAAAATTGCTTATAAATTTTATTATAGCAAAGACGAGTTTTAGCAATCTTAGAATAGGATATTAAATAATAAAAAAATTTTAGAATTTATTAATAACAACTCAATAAGAACGTCTTATCTAAAAATATTTCATTCTTATTGTGTTTAAACAAATTACTGACCCTACAAGCGTAATTCTTGCATGAGGGTGTATTGGAGAAAAAAATCCTAGAATAACTATTCCTATGCCTACAAGAGAATGCGTCAATATATTCTTCCAATCTGTTAAGTACAACTTAATTTTTCCTAAGACATTTTTCATTTGATCTCCTCATTCTTTCAAATCTAATTTTAATTTAAATATTTAATGTTTAAGTAATTATATTAACTACTCGATTGATCATAAGGTTCAAGATGTATAGTAATGATAGTTTCAGGGCCAAGAAAGTTTCTTATAGCTTCCTCAACCTTATAAGATATTTTGTGTGCATCTGATATATTCATGGACTTGTCAACTAGTATATGTATACTCATAGAATAATAATTCCCTATCCGCCTAATCTTAAGCTTATGATAATCCTTAACACCTTCTACTCTTGATACAGTATCAAAGATTTCTTTTTTCATTTCGTCGTCAACTGAAGCTTCAATTAATTCTTTTATACTCTCTTTTAGAATCTCAATAGCAACTTTAAGAATTAATATACTTACAAATATTGCAGCTATTGGATCTAATATTCTCCACTTCTCTCCTAAAAAAATCGCCCCACCGATACCAATCATTGTGCCTACTGATGAAAGAGCATCAGACCTATGGTGCCAGGCATTTGCAATTATTAGTGAGCTCCCTATCTCTTTCCCAACTTTTACCGTATACCAATACAAAAGCTCTTTTGTA
>Ga0067045_1002755_pt1 | contig 48331 bp, 49 predicted proteins | sample TerdegcTABiofilm_FD_59184 | JGI IMG/M metagenome (GOLD analysis project Ga0067045, IMG submission 59184) | Combined Assembly of (Gp0054472, Gp0054536) Wastewater bioreactor microbial communities from Singapore -Terephthalate degrading...
ACACTCACTTTTAGTTCCATGGATGTTCCTCCTTTTTAAATTATGTGATATTGTTGGATCACTTATTTTATAGGAGGTACATCCTTTTTTCATCCCTTAAATGAATTTACACAAAAGAGTTTACAGTACCTTAGGTAACATCTATGGGTCGCAATCCCTTCTAAATGAGGTCAGGTTTTCTACCAAGTTGTGTCTGAACATGCTAATCGTTACATAAGACGTCGCAATCCCTTCTAAATGAGGTCAGGTTTTCTACTTAATCATGGGAAATGAATTAAAAAACAAATAAGGGTCGCAATCCCTTCTAAATGAGGTCAGGTTTTCTACAACTTTAGGGCATATCGGGGTTGATCCCTGATATGCCTTGTCGCAATCCCTTCTAAATGAGGTCAGGTTTTCTACGTATGGTTTGCGTTAGAAGAGATAGCAAACCAGGAGGTAAAGTCGCAATCCCTTCTAAATGAGGTCAGGTTTTCTACGTAAAATGGAAGACAGGTTGAAGAAAGCGATAATAAGGTCGCAATCCCTTCTAAATGAGGTCAGGTTTTCTACGAAAAAGAGATAGCAAGGACGTTATACGGCTGTAAGTCGCAATCCCTTCTAAATGAGGTCAGGTTTTCTACATATAATTAAAACAAAGAGAATATAAAGAGGAGGTGCAGTAGTCGCAATCCCTTCTAAATGAGGTCAGGTTTTCTACATGAAACTACATATTTACAAAGAGATTGAGCGGAGGATGTCGCAATCCCTTCTAAATGAGGTCAGGTTTTCTACGTAAAGGGGGGGTAAAGGGTGGCAAAGGGTAAATGGTCGTCGCAATCCCTTCTAAATGAGGTCAGGTTTTCTACAAGACAGGTTGAAGAAAAGGACGTTATACGGCTGTAATGTCGCAATCCCTTCTAAATGAGGTCAGGTTTTCTACAAAAGAAAAAAATAGAGTGCATTAAGGAAGGGAAGGTCGCAATCCCTTCTAAATGAGGTCAGGTTTTCTACAAGAAACAGTAAATGGGAGGATTCTAAATAGAATTGTGTCGCAATCCCTTCTAAATGAGGTCAGGTTTTCTACTAAAGGAGGTAACAAATGAGCGGGAAGATAGTATTGTCGCAATCCCTTCTAAATGAGGTCAGGTTTTCTACACCCCTCGATAAAATTTGTCTTTTGATTTCAATATGCTGCAAGAGTGGTTGAGCAAATTTTTTGTTTTCCCCATAGTCAATGGAGAAATATTTCTGCAATATTGCCATAGTAGACTCCTTGGATTCTGTTGGGTATAATATTGCCCTTTTTTTATCAGAGGTAGTGTAGATAAAAAAACAAAAATTTTAGCAGAAAACTTAAATATATAAGCGACTAAAATCACTGTATCTTATTTAGTTTTCAAAGAACAGCCATACAACAACATAAAAATCTTATAAATTTAATCCAGAAATGGCAAGAAAAAATTACAAAAATTTAAGTCTGTGAAAAAAATCCTCAAAAAAGAAATATTGCCGAAATATTGCTGTTAGTGAAATCTCCAGAAGACTCAATTAGAATTATAAAGCAATTTGGGTGGCAGGACGGCGTTAAAAGACATTTGGTCTTATAAAACATGTTTAAAGATATGGGGGTAATAATTTGAACAGACGACTATATCTGATTGCATACGATATATCAGATGGAAAAAGGCTCAACCGTCTTAGATATTTTCTCAAAGGGTATTCTACGGGTGGTCAGAAGTCTGTTTATGAATGTTTTCTTACAGATAGCGAATTGAATTATGTTCAGAGAAATTTAAAAGAATTAATAGACGAATCAGTTGACCGTATACATATATTTTCTATGGATGCAAGGAGCAGGACATACACACTCGGGATAGCGGTTCAGCCCCATGACCCTTCTTATTTTTATATAGGGTAGAAAAATGCTAATCGTCTTGAACCTTAAAAATTGAAAAGATATTATGGGAACTTTATTTATTGACAGAAAGGATGTCCATATAAAACTTGATGGCGGTGCCATTGCATTCTATGCCAATGGGAAAAGAGAGGGGATGGTCCCTATAGCACCGCTAAAGAGGGTTATAGTTGTTGGAAATGTAACTATTGAAACATCTGTCCTCAATAGACTTACAGATGAGGGGATAAGTGTATTATTTCTCTCAGGAAGAAAGACAAAATATCATGGAAGGATTGAGGGGAGACTACACAACAATGCATTATTAAGGGTAAAACAATATAAAAAATCGCTTATAAGCCATTCGAATCTATTTCCAATCTATTTTTCCTGTGAGATAGTGGAGAGAAAGATAGAGGGTCAGATAAATTTTTTAAAGGAGGCATTACATGAAAGACAGGATCTACGATTTACCATAACAAGGGGCATTACAGTTATCGAAAAAATAAAAGGGCATGTAAAGGATTTAAAAAGAGAGTTACCATTTCAGAATGATGCTATATACGATGATGTCAATATGATCCTGATGGGTTATGAGGGAGGTGCTGCATCCTCTTATTTTTCTGCATATACCATGCTTTTTCCTGATTCACTAAATTTTAAAAATAGAAATAGAAGACCTCCCCTTGATCCTGTAAACTCTGTGCTTTCATTGTGCTATACGCTTCTCCACTATGAGTTTGTCCGTGAGATAGAGATGATAGGTCTTGACCCATTTATAGGTTTTTATCATCAGTTTGACTATGGCAGGGAGTCTCTTGCCTGTGACCTTGTGGAGTTATACAGGACAGATGTAGATAGGTTTGTATGGCGCATATTCAGAGAGAGAAATTTCTCTGAAAGGGATTTCACCTATAATGAGAATAGGGCTGGTTGTTACATGAAAAAGAGCGCAAGAGAGAGATTTTATTTTCTCCACGAAGAATGGTCAAGAGATATAAGACCAGATCTTAGAGAAGAGGTAAGAATGCTTGCAAACAGGATAAATGGGGGTGAGTCAGATGGATAGAACGCTTTATATAAATGAAAAGAGGGGTCTTGAGGTGACGAGAGATGGTCCTTCAATATGGGTGAGGGAGGACGGGCTGGCAGGCAAAAGAATCCCTGCGAGATTAATAGGGCATGTTGTAATTGTTGGCAATGTAAAGCTCGATGCAGGGGTAATCACCCTGTTCACAGACAATAATGTGCCGGTAACATTTATGAACAAAAAAGGCGATGAGATAGCCCTCACCATACCATATAACCACCAATACAATGCCCATTATCATGATCAACGTCAGATACTGGAGAGGGAAACAAGCATTAATTATTATAAACAATGGCTTGCAAGCGAGAGAAGAAAGATCCAGCTAAAGGTAGTGAAAAAATTGTCCAGGTCTGTTGCCTCTGTTTTTATCAAACATGGTTTTAAGGAGCAGGATTATCAGGATTTTATAATAAGAAACATTAAGATAGGGGATAAAAAGAAAAAAAATATGGTGGCTAATGTGATTGGCAATTTAACCAGGGAGATGATATTGGCAGGTATTTTTTCAGCAGGGTTTGATCCTCACATAGGTATAATTAATAGAAGGGAGAACTTTGGTATGGTCATGGATATCTTTTATGCGATAGAGCCTGAGGCAGATCTTCAGACAATTCAGTTTTTTCAATCTGCCAGCGACAAAGATTATATCTATATGAGTTCAACAGGATTGGCTATTTCAAAAGATGGGATGAGGGATATTGCGCAGAGATTTGAGAACAAGAAAAGGCTTGTTAATGAGTTTATAGAAAATATATTAGATGGATTGTTTGAGACAATAAGGAATATCAAGATATTACGGCAGCATAGATGTCGGGAGGTAATAACATGACACCCAATTATCTTGTCTGTTATGACATAAGAGATGAAGGCAGGCTTATGAAGGTCTATAATAAGATGAAGAAGACAGGGCTTCATATCCAATATTCTGTTTTTCATTGTAGACTTTCAAGAGATGAGTTGTTAGAATTAAAAGAATCACTAAACAGTTTAATTGAAATATCTGAAGATGATATAAGAATCTACCCGCTTCCTTCTGATATAAAGGTCACTGTTATGGGGCAGGGCGACAGGGTTCCTGATGGGGTTACAATTCTTATATAGGCTTTTAATAATAAAGAGGGCACAGGTTAGCATAGTGTATTTATGGCAGGTATTATTATGATATATCAAAATTTAACATTTACCCTACAGGCATCCGATACTATTTATCTTCCCTATTACAAAGGCTCTACATTTAGAGGCGGATTTGGCAATGTATTCAGAAGAGTAGTATGCGTTCTGAAAAAAGAAGAGTGCCATAAGTGTATGCTTAAATCTAGCTGTATATATGCCTATATATTTGAGACCGGCCCTGATGGTGGTGCTGGGATATTAAATATGAATAGATACGAAAAAATACCCCATCCATTTATAATCGAACCCCCTCTTGAGAAAAAAAAGATATATTCAGAAGGCGAAACCATATCATTCAATCTCATCCTCATCGGCAAGGCAAATGATTATATGCCATATTTTATCTATGCCTTTGACGAACTTGGTAAAATAGGAATAGGTAAGGGCAAAAAACCATATAAATTGCTTGCGGTCCATGCAGGGGATGAACTGGTATATGATTCGCAGGATAAATTAATAAGGAACGTCCCCTTCAAGCAATTGAAAATTAATGGCATTTGTGAATCAGAACATGATACTGAAGAAATCACATTAAAGATTCAGTTTTTAACGCCTGTCAGGATTAAATATAACAGAGAATTCACATCTGAGCTTCCATTTCATGTCTTTATTCGAAATCTTTTAAGAAGAGTACTGCTTCTTCATTATTTTCATTGTGAAAAAATCGTCCCTGAATACGATCACAGAAAGATCATCCAGGAGGCAGAAAAGGTCAAGGTAGTAGAAAGTACCCTTAGCTGGTGGGACTGGGAAAGATATTCAAATCGACAGAAGACAAGGATGATGATGGGCGGGCTAGTTGGAGATATCACATACAGGGGGAATATAAAGCCTTTTATGCAGCTACTCAAGGCAGGGGAGATCCTTCACATTGGCAAGGGCACAGGCTTCGGGCTTGGAAAATACATAATCTTGTAGGGAGTTGCATAAATATTCATGCGGCTAAAGAGTGTGAATAAACCACTTCTCTGTTAAAATTTAATTGACAAATCCTTTATAAATATCCTACAAGTTTATTGAGGTCTCAATAAGGGGTTGGGTTAACAATAACTGTGTTCTAAGATAAAAAATAAAACAGCACTATGGATAACCAAAACAAAGAGGTCCTTATCGCTGTCACCGGATTAACTCCTCAGGTAATAGCAGAAACCATCTATGCCCTTTCACAGAAAAAAATCCCTGTAATAATTGATGAAATATGCATTATTACTACCGCAATTGGAAAAAAGATAATAGAGGATACCCTTATCAAAAAAGGTATATTAAGCGAGCTGATTGCTGAATATAATTTAAAACCAATTAAAATAACTGATGAATCTTTTGTTGTTGCAAAAGGTAATACCGGCGTAGAGATTATTGATATAATCACAGAATCAGACAACGAGATTATAGGGGATATTATCACCTCAACGGTAAAAAGATTTGCCTCTGAGTCCGGCACAAGGCTTCATTGTTCCATTGCAGGTGGCAGAAAAACCATGAGCTTTTATCTTGGCGCTGCGCTTCAGCTTTTTGGCAGACCCCAGGACAGGCTTTATCATGTTCTTGTCTCCCCTGAGTTTGAATCAAATCCTTACTTTTTCTACAAGCCTAAGAAAAACAAGACCATAGAAGTCAGGTTAAAAGATGGAGAGATCAAAAAATTGAACACAAGAGATGCCTGGATACAGCTTGCAGAACTTCCATTCATAAGGCTTGGCGACAAATTAAGTTTGCGGGGGAAGGGCTTTAAAGAACTTGTAGAAGAAGGTCAAAAAGAGATTGACACTGCAACTTTACAGTTAGATCTAAGGGTCAATCTCTCAGGGCGGACGATTTATATCGGTGATACGTTCATCAATATGGTGCCTGTGCAGTTTATGATTTATACTGCCCTGCTTCGTCAGAAGATAGCCCATTGTATCCACCCCGAAAGAAGGCACTGCCTTGATTGCACCGATTGCTTCAGGATGGTTGGTGAACTAGCAAAAAAAGAAGCCCGTGAGGAGATGGCACAGGACTACAAGAAAATCTATCATGGAAACGCTTCAAAAGCCGAGGAGTTCCTTCAAAAATGGAACAAGGCATTATCGCCTGGTGATATTGTTAGACAGAATATAAGTAAGATAAACAGGTCACTAAAGGAACAATTACAGGACACCACATTGCTACCCTATTATACAATCACAAGCATTAGAAAATATGGTGGAACGCGGTATGGTTTGAGGGTTGAAAAGAAAAAGATATGGGTAGAATGAAAATGTTTCAGAAATGTTTCTTTTGTTGAAGAAAGGGTTTACTCCTGGCATAATGATTTCAAGGGAGAAAAAGGGCTATGAATGAAAAAACAATAATGGTTACATGTCCTTACTGTAAACAACAGATACCGCTCGATGAAGCTCTTACCCATCAGCTCAAGGAAAAACTACGAAAAGAGTATGACGAAGGAATAAAAAAGAGGGAACAGGAGATAAAGGCAAAAGAGGCTGCAATTACAAAACGAGAGCAGGAATTGACTTCTCAACTGGCACAGGAAAGAAAAAAACTTGAAGAGGAAGCAAAGAAAAAGGCGCATGAGGAAGTATCTTACGAATTTAAAGCTTTAAAAGGGGAACTTGAAGAGAAGTCAAAGCAGATTAAAGAGTTTAGAGAAAAAGAACTGCAATTAAGAAAAGAAAAACAAAAGATAGAAGAGGAGCGGCAGAACCTCGAACTCGAGATAGCCAGAAAGATGGATGAAGAAAGGACAAAGATAAAAGAGGAAGCAACAAAACAAGCATACGAGCAATACAGGCTGAAAGATGTGGAAAAGGACAGGCATATAGAGGCATTAAAAAATCAGATAGAAGACTTGAAACGCAAGGTTGAGCAGGGTCCGGGCGAGTCAGGCGAAGCCCTTGAATGGGTGCTCGAGACAACACTAAAAGAACATTTCAGGCACGACAAAATAGAGCCGGTTCCGAGAGGCATAAGAGGTGCTGATGTTATTCAAAGGGTCTACAACAATTCAGGACAGATATGTGGAACAATCATCTGGGAATCCAAAAGGGTAAAAAACTGGAATGATGGCTGGATAGAAAAATTGAAAGAAGACCAGAGGGATGCGAAAGCGGATATTGCGGCACTTGTTTCAACGGTACTACCAAAAGACTTTTCAGGAATAGGAAATATAAATGGTGTTTGGGTTGCAGACTATACACTTGCCATCGGTCTTGCGAGTGCGCTGAGGTATGCACTCATAGAAGTTTCCACTGCAAAGGTGAGTCTTGAGGGCAGAAGCGAAAAACTTGAGATGCTCTATGATTATCTATCAGGTATTGAATTCCGCCAGCAGATAGAAGGGATTGTGGAGGCTTTTGTGACCATGAAGGCAGACCTGGATACGGAAAGGCGTGCTATGGAGAAGATATGGGCAAAAAGGGAAAAACAGATTGAAAAGGTCGTGAAAAATACAAGCAGGATGTACGGAAGCTTGCAGGGAATAGTAGGCAGCACACTCCCAGAACTCAAATCACTGGAACTGAAGGCACTGAAAGGAGAATAAGCATCGGTGAATGGTAAAAGGTGAATGGTGAATAGAGAAATCAAATAAAGGAAAAACAACATCGAACGATAACGTAGAACATAGAACATTGAACGTAGAACAGTTTTTAGAGCGTCTACAGGGGGATAAAATGGCAGTATTTAATGAGAAAGAATATCAGACAGTTATATTAGGTGCATTACTGCATGATATAGGGAAGGAGGGAGGTTGATGGATGATACTGTGTATATAATTGCTCTTGGTGGATTAGTCCACGATATTGGCAAGTTTATGCAAAGGGCAGAATTAGAGAATGATTTTGCTGCGATTAGAGAATATTACGGGGAATTTTGTCCATTATCTCCCACAAAAACCTTTACTCACCTCCACGCTGCTTATTCAGCCTTTTTTATAGAAAATTTCATTCCGAATGGGTTATTTGATAAGACGGAGCTTTATAACGCTGCTCGCCATCATAAAAACCCTGTGGATGATATTTACAAAGTTGCCGATATCATATCGGCGGGAATGGACAGATATGATAACGAAATTGAAAATGAAAGTTATAAGAAGGTTAGACTTTGCTCCATATTTGATTTTATTGAATTGCAGTATTCTATTTTAGATAAAGCAAAGAATATAAACCCTAGGTGGTTTTATTCGCTCCAACCGCTTCAACAAAAAGATATAAGTTCTGTCTATCCATTCTTTCGTGAGAAAAAAGAGTATGAGATTAGCAACTCAAATGAATATGAAAACCAATATAGATATTTGTGGACTGAATTTAAAAGGGAGTTAGACTCTATTAAACATAACAATAATCCGCGGCTCTATTTTAATGAATTATACGGTTTGTTGGAAAAATACACATGGTGCATCCCAAGTGCGACTAATGCATTTCCAGATATATCACTTTTCGATCATATGAAAACAACTGCAGCGATTGCTACTGCTCTGTATCATTATAACCAAGCTCAAAAAACAGACGAGAAAGAATTCATTATTTACGCTGGCGATATTTCTGGAATTCAAGACTATATCTTCAGGATCAGCCATGCACAGGGTATTGGCGGTGTTGCAAAACGCTTGAGAGGCCGTTCATTTTTTATCAACATGCTTTCAGAGGTTCTTACGAGATATATTTTAGAAGATCTTGGTTATACACATGCGAACATTAACTTTTGCGGTGGCGGGAACTTCGAATTGTTGCTTGCGAATACCCCAGCCTCTGAAAAATTTTTAACTGATTTTGAAAAAAAATTAAATACCTGGCTACTCAATAACTTTCAAGGGGAATTAGGGTTTATTAGTGTAGCCCATAAATTTTCATCTAAAGAACTTGAACGATATTATACTAAATGTAAGTCAATAATTGATGAAAACATTAATTCAGCAAAACTGAAAAAATTTGAAAACATAATCGAAAATCCCCATTTTTGGGTAGATAGTTCGGAGAAAAATGGACACATCAGAATATGCCCTTCCTGTGGCATCAAGGTTGTAAAACATCGCGATGAGATATGCGAATCCTGTAAATTAGATAAAAAAATTGGCTCAGCATTACCGACAAGTAGCTATATAAGTTTCAGAATTGGAAACATTGAAGCGCCAGAATATGCTTTAGTTTCTCTCGATTTTGGTACATTTGGGGCTGTCGATCTTATCGGCAATGTTAATAACGACACAACTTTATGGAATATAGCAAAAAATTCAACAAACCTGTATGGCTTATCCCCTATGGCAAGTCATGTTAAAGCACGATATCCAATAGCCACAACTCTTCCTTATGCCATTGAAGCGATAGAAGACCTCCCTTCAGAGAAAGATGAGGAGGGGGATACAACTGTATATCCTAACCAAACTCTATCCTTTACAACGCTTGCCGCTATCTCGCAGGGAGATAAGAGAATTGGGATTTTGAAAATGGATGTTGATAATCTCGGTCTAATTTTCGCACAGGGATTTCCCTCGACCTTATCAAAAGCACTTATATCTATCTCTCGAATAGCAACATTAAGTCGGTCATTGTCAATCTTTTTTACTAATATAATTGATTACATATGTGACAAAATTTTTAAAGAGTGGAAAGAAAAGACAGAATGGGCCCATAAAGAGAAGATTTCAAATATCTTTTATCTCACTTTTTCTGGTGGCGATGACCTTCTTATAGTTGGCCCCTGGGATCAAATTATTGAATTGGCGAGGAGGATAAGAAGAGAATTCAAGAGATTTACCTGTGAAAATCCAAATCTGAGCATTTCAGCAGGGATTTATATTTGTAAGCCTAAATATCCAGTATATATGGCCGTTAAAAAGGCAGATGAAGCTCTCCATCAATCGAAAGCAAAAGGAAAAAACCGTATAACAGTGATGGGAGAAACACTTGTATGGGATGAAGAGGACCCGCATAGCAGAATTTTTCAGGATGCACTGAAGGTGCAATTTGCATCTTTTACCAATGCTGAAATTAGAGAGGAAAATATATTTTTAAAGGGTTTAATAAGAGAAAAGATTCAAAAGACTTTAACATTTGAAGAATTAATAAATTTTGGGAATAAACTGCTGAGGGATTATGAAGCTAAAAAAATATCCAGAAAATTTATCCACCGTTTACTTGAGGCAAAAGAAATATTCTTTCAGACAGTTTATAATGATTTGGCACAAAGGGAAGAAGAGGATCATAATTACATGTTTATCCCCTATCTTCTTTACAGCATTGAGCGGAATGTAAAAATCGATGAAAAAGCAGATTGGAAAAGAATCCTCATTACTGAAGGAAACGCCGAGAGGTATGTGAGGCAGGCAAAATTTCCATGCAAATATGCACTAATGAAAACAAGAAATTAAGGGAGGTTACAGATGAATCAAGTTATTAAGCAAGTTTATGATGCGTTACAGAATAAGACCTTCTCGCAAATCGAGGTAGAGGAATTTGCTCCAGACGGTAAATGGGCATTTGAAATCGCAAAATTTCTTGGCAAAGATATGAAAATAACCCAGTTAAGAAAAGTATTTAATACCCTCAAGCAGATAGAAGTTGATTTGAAGGGAGAAGACAAAAACGCACTGTTCAATAATTCTAAGTTATATATGCTTGTCCCTCAGCTTGCATACGCGAAAGCCAGGGGTTTAATCGAATCCGATTTTTATGATCTCATGAGAAATATAATTGGTGATCAGGAAAGAACAAAAATTAAAAGCGTAGGTGATTTTCTTAGATTTGTCGAATTTATGACAGCAATTGTTGCATATCATAAACAATTTTCAAAATAGGAGGGTAAAATGGGCAGTCCTGATAAACTTTCTTTTATGGGAAAATATATAATTAAGGCGGATATTAAGCTATTAACAGCACTCCATATAGGTGGCACTGAGGAAGGGTTTGAAATAGGCGGAATTGACAACCCTGTTATCAAAGATAAAATTACTGGGGTTCCATATATTCCTGGCTCATCGTTAAAAGGGAAGATGAGGAGCCTTCTTGAATGGGCATACAATAAAGTTGAAATAAAAAAGAATGAGAAAACAAAAGAATGGGAAGGACCTGTATCGCATGACCCCAAGCATAGCATTGGGATAGTTTTTGGGATTGCAGCCGAATATCATCAAGGGGAGAACCTACCTGGGCCAACACGTCTTGCTGTGCGAGATGTCTATCCGAAAAATGAAGATGGTTATAACCAGGTGAAGGAATGGGAAAAGTATATGGGCGATAAGATCTTTACAGAGATCAAAACTGAAAATTCTATAGATCGACTGACCTCTGCAGCCAACCCGAGAAGCATGGAAAGGGTGCCTGCTGGCTCATTGTTTTCAGCAGAATTTGTCTACGATGTTTTTTGTCCCGAAGATATTGAGTATCTAAAAATTCTATTTGAGGCCATGGTATTGCTTGAGGATTCAGCCCTTGGTGGAAGCGGTTCAAGGGGTTCAGGAAGAATAAAATTTGAGAAGATTAGAATTGAGGCAAGAGACAAGAGCTATTATATTGGCGGAGATAAATTAGTATTGCCGTTGAACCAGAATGGCATTAATGACCCCAGACAAATAGTGGAAAGATTCAGCGAAATTTTCTCGCAAAAATAAGGAACAAAAGATGAAAGAATACCTTATAGAATTAAAACCCAGGTCAAGTTTTGAAATTCAACTCCACGCTGATACAATTTTCGGCGCTATCTGTTGGGGAATTCGAACACTCTTCGGCGAGACCACATTGCATAAGGAGTTGCTATCGCAGTTTAATGATTCACCAGAATCACCCCCTTTTTTGATTTCTTCAGCCTTTCCCTGTCGTCCAGACAGAGGCGAGTATTATTTTCCAAAACCTCTCTTAAAGCCTTTAACCTCAGAGCAACTTTACACATTAGCTCAAAAGTATTCCACATATGACAGACCGTATCACTCTTCAAAAAAGACTTTAATGGACATTGGAGTCAAGTATAAAGAATTTAGAAAGATCAGATGGATACAGTATTATAATATATTGAAAAAACAAACAAAGATGATAAGTGAATTCAGTCTTTTTATAGATTATCTTGATAACATTGCAGCTGAACCCAGATATTCGGTGACTGAGGCGATACAGAAAAACAGCTTAGACAGACTCTCCAACTCAACAGGAGGCTCTGGAAACACATTTTACAACGAAGAAAGCGCCTGCAAAGAAACATGGTCTCTTTATTTTCTTATAAAAACCGATAACCTATCGAAATTTATCTTGAATTCATTAAAATTCCTCGAAGACTCTGGGATCGGAAGAAATTCAAAGACAGGGAAAAATTGGTTTTTCATTAATGTAAAAGAAAGCCCATTTTCTGCTACCAATGATGGCACTCATTTTATAACACTTTCTCGATACATAAAAAATGAATCATTGCAACTTGATAAGTCATTTTATTCATTAATCCCTGTACGTTCCAAAGTGGAATCTCGTGAAGAGTTTGCCGGAGAAAATGTTTGGAAAAACAGAGTAATGTACTTTCAAGCAGGCTCTGTCCTCTATCCTGAAACAAAAAAGGACTGTTATGGCGCCCTGATCCCTGTCAAGGATATAAAAAAGAAAATCATTTACCAGTACGGTTATGCCTATCCTTTTTGGATAAATGCGGAGGTTAACAATGAAATATAAGATTAGAGTGTTATCACCCCTTCACATTGGATGCGGCGAGACATATAATGGATTGAGTTATGTCATAGACGGTGATAGGTTGTGCTTCATTCCTCCGGAAAGATTTATTGAATTACTCGGTGATAAGGTTAATGATTTTGTGGCTTGGATTGATGAAAATGCCAATAGAATAGATAGGCTTGAAAATGAAAAGAATTCGGTTAGGAATGACCAAGAAAAGCGTAAGGCAATTGACAACAAGCTGAGACCCATTAAAAATAGTTTTAATTTGAAAAATTTTATAAAAGATCCAGATAATAAAAGATCAGATATAAAAAATGTTTCTCTTTACTCTGTTAGGCTATCAGGGAGCATTTTTGATTCAACTGATATTAACGCATTTATAAAACAGATGGGGCAGGTCTACATACCGGGCACAGAAGTGAAGGGCGCTATGAGAACTGCAATCTTTTACTGTGTTCTATTCGATGACGAAACGATTTATTCTCAATTAAAAACACAGATACAAAACTTTGGAAATAAATACCGTTTTCTTATCGATGCTGTGAAAAATCAAAATAACTTAAGAAAACAATTGAGAAATATAGTGACTGGTTCAATCCCTCCAGACTTCGTTCGTTACAGCAATTGGAATTTAGGCAAAATAAAGAATGAGGTTCTATGTAATGGTATGGAAAAGATTGCAGCTAACATTGAAAATTTAATATTTAATGCAAAAGGAGGATCGAGCCAAGATGCAAAATACGATGTCTTGAAGTATCTATATGTTGGGGACAGCAACATGCGAAGGCCGGACGATGTTTTAAGCATCGCAAGGGTTGAACCATTCAGAAGCAGTAAGCCTTTTCGGATATATAATGAAATAGTAATCCCTGGGACAGAATTTATTATGACCGATTTGAAGGTCGCAGGTGATAGAGAGAGAGATAAAAAAATGGATAAAATTGACTTCAATGAAAATCAAAAAGGAATTGTAGGTTCTATAGGCTCTATATTGAATTGTTGTTATCGGTTCAGTAAAGACCTAATAAAAGAAGAAATAGATTATTTCGAAAGGAATGATAAAAAGGATATAGTTTCTGGTCTTAAAAGACTCTCTGCTTTAAATAGAGAAGATTCCCCTGTCCTGCGTATAGGAAAAGATGAAGGGTTTTTAAGCGTTACTGTTGCTCTTGCAGTGAAGAATAAGGATTTTGACCTATATAAAAATACATTGATTCATGCAATAAAGGGTAAGAGCTATGAAAATCCTTTAATGCCAAAGACAAGAAAAATTGTGCAATATGGTGACAGAGAATACACCTCAGGATGGATACAAATCACAAAACATGCTGTTGATGAAAAATATTCTAAATCATCACCGAGTTCCGAAAAAAAGACCTTTAGTGCAGAAAAAGATAAAGTGGATACAACCCCCCTTTTTGATAAATATGGAAGGAGATGAAATATTAATGAGAACATTTGTATGCACCACAGGCACATCAATTGCGACAAATGCGAAGGTTAACATCGAGAGACTAAAGACTAATGAAATTAAAGCGCCGGAAGAGCTTGAGCTTGAGAGGGATGCTATAAAAGAAGCGATCTTTAAAAAAATAGAAAGTCGTTTTGCAATAGGGGATTTGGAAAATATCTCTGCTGAAATGAAAAGCCTTATTAAAATGGGTATAAATAAAACCGATAAAATAGTGCTCTTAGCATCAGATACAGAGGATGGCTTCCTCTGTGCAGAACTTGTTAAGGAAATATTAAAAGACAAATATGAATGTGAAGTTGAACTCCTAAGGATAGAGGGACTTCAGGCTAACAATGGCACAATATTTCGGTTGAAAGGCCTCAAAAATCTCTTTAATGAGCTCTTTAGGCTCTTTGAAAACCATCAATATGAGGAGATTATCATTAATCCTACGGGCGGCTATAAAAGTGTTGTGCCTTATGTAACAATCGTGGGTATGCTTTTTAATAAACCTGTAAAATACATTCATGAAGAGTCAGAAGATGTGATAACTTTGTCTGGCATCCCCCTCATACAGGACGAAGATTTAATGTTTAGGATTGAAGATAAGCTTAAAAAAATTTATTCAGAGGGGGGAATATCCCGTGAAGAGTGGAATTTAGGAATTGATTACAATGATCTAAGATATGAGAGCTTAATAGAGGAAGATAGAGGTTTTGTAACATTAAGCGGTATTGGAATAATTCTATATGAAAGATTTAGAAAGGACTATCCGGATGATCTTGAGCGAGATTTTACACCTCCTGAAGAAAAAGAAAACGGTCTGTTTTCATTGAGAATAGCACATCATGGGATTGACCGGCTAAAATATATATCAAAAAAACTTCTTCAATCACCTTACGTAAGATGGATTCCGAACTCATGCAATAATAACCCATCAAAAAAACCCATTAAACCTCTGACACCAATAGAAGCGAAGGCTCATCTGCAACATGAGGAAATCGGCATCTGCATTGTAACTGACACAAAATCTGATGAAGGATTTTCTTTTTTAATCAAAACCACTGCAAAAGATAATTCTCAAAACGAGCGTATAGCTGAATTACTTAAAAAAAAGTATTTTCTATGACCCCATATAAAAAGCACAAAACGATGAAGGCATCCATCCTCGTCGAGCCTGTAGGAAATGCATTCAGGATTGTAAAGATAACAGGATGATACACATCATAAAAGAGGTTGCAAAACGCCTTGAAGACGCGGGCATAGCGCATATGTTTACAGGTTCAATAGCGATGAGCTTCTATGCAGTTCCGAGAATGAAAAGATACGGATAAGGATGTAGAACAAAGATTCATTGAATTGATTATGGCAAAGACCGGAGAGGAAAGGATTAAGATGAGTCTGGAGATGTTCGAACTGGCAAAAAAGTCTGTGATTGCCTCAATCCTTCACAATCACGATAAGGGCGATATATCTGAGGCTGAAATGAAAATATTAATTTTGAAAAAAATCTATGGGGATGACCTTTCCTCAGGAGTCGAACAGGATTTCATGGAAAGGGCATTGAAGGGCAAAGCAAAGCCATAAGAAATATGAAACAGACAATCCTTTATCAAATCGGAAGATTGGAAGTAAATGCTTTTCAATACCCATGCCTTTACAGTGCTAAAATGTTAATTTCTTCTTTATATGGAAGAAAATATATGCTATTATTTCCTTCTTATGAAGAAAGATATAGTTAAAACAATTATTCGTGATTTTCATCTGAATCCTCTTCCTGAACTTGTGGAAAGGGATGTAACCATTCCTTCCGCTTCCGGGAAGATTATCTCGCTCATCGGTGTGAGGCGAGGAGGCAAGACATCCCTTCTACTCAATCATGCCAGGCAACTGATAAAAGAGAACATAAAACAGTCACAGATAGTATACATCAATTTTGAGGATGAACGTCTTGATGCAAAAGCAGATGAGCTTGATCTTATTCTCCAGGCGTACCGTGAGTTATATCCTGACCTTGATACAGGGCAATCTTTTTTCTTCTTTGACGAAATCCAGAATGTCACAGGCTGGGAAAAATTTGTTCGTCGTATTTATGACAGTGTGACCAAAAACATATACATTACTGGTTCTAATTCTCGTTTCTTGAGCAAAGAGATTGCAACGAGCCTGCGGGGAAGAACTCTGCCCATTGAGGTTTTCCCGTTATCTTTTCGGGAATACCTCAGGTTTCATAACATAACTATTGACCTTGCAAGCTCTCGCTCCATTGCCGCCATCCAGAACCATTTTCTTCGATACCTTAACTGCGGAGGCTTTCCTGAACTGGTTCATTCAAAAGATAGTATCAGGGATGCCGTACTGCAGGAATATTTTAACGTTATGCTCTACCGCGATATGATAGAGCGTTACAACATTAGCAATGCAGTGTTGTTGAAGTATTTTTTGAAACGCCTGCTCGCTTCAGCAACAAAAAGTATTTCTGTAAATGCCATCTATAATGATTTGAAATCCTCAGGCGTAAAAATAGGGAAGAATCAACTTTATGAATATCTCGACATCTGTCAGAATATTTACCTTGCCTTCTCCTTAAGCAAATATTCTTATAAACCTGTTGTCCGCGAGCTTGGCGAGCGAAAAATATATGCTATTGATAATGGCTTGCTGAATGCGGTTACTTTTCGCTTTACCGAAGATTCAGGCAAATCCCTCGAGCAACTGGTTTTTCTTGAACTGAGACGCAGGGGTAAAGAAATCTATTTCTACAAAGACCGTGCTGAATGCGATTTTGTTGTAAAGGAAAAAGAAAAAATAAAGATGGCAATACAGGTTGCATGGGCCCTTGATGATGAAAAAACAAAAAAACGAGAGTTAAGGGGAATTATTGAAGCCTGTAAGACCTTTCATCTGCACGAAGGCATAATCATTACAGGAGACTCTGCCGAAGAGATAACTGTTGAAGACATTCGAATAAAGATACTACCATTTTCAAGATGGGCGTTGGAGTCATGATGCCCGGAGGTGAATAAATCATGAGTCATGTGCATGTTTGTCTCGTATCAGATCAGACCATACCCAATATATTGAGTATTTACCATTTCAAACCAGACTCTGTTCTTTTCATCACTACAAAGAACATGGAAGGAAAAGGAAAAACACAGGCAATTTTGGATACACTTAAACATCTTGGATTTGACTATGAAAACAGGCATAAACGCGTTGAAGTCGCAGAAGACTCTATTCTTGATTGCCATAATAAAATCGGAGCAACTGTGCAAGAATATGATGATGCAGAGTATTCCGTGAATCTAACTAACGGAACAAAAATAATGTCGATTGCAGCTTATGATTTTTTCAAAGATTATGGCAGTAAAATGATTTATATACCTATCAACAAAAACGAATTTATTACACCATTCCCCAAGAAGGCACATATAAAACCAGAGCCTCTCAATTTACGTTTATCAGTTATACAATATCTCTCAGCTTATGGACTAAAAATATCTAATTTAGAGAAACTCGAGCGAAACAGGAAAGAGGCAATTGACAGAAAAGAACTTTCAAGGTGGATTATAATGCATTACGAGGATATAAAGGACCTTCTTGTGTGGTTAGGCGGTATTCTGCGGAAGCACCGTAATGATAAGAAAGATTATTTCCTCTGTGGAGATTTTGAAGGTTTAACTCATGCAGAAAATGAACTCATAAAACGCCTCAACATACAACATTCCGGTAAAACACTTTCGAAACTAATGTCCCGATCAGAAATCAGATATATCACAGGAGGTTGGCTTGAGGAATTCTGTTTTTGTGAACTTTATGAACATTTGAACAACGGTATTGACGATATTCAACTTGGTTTAAAGCTCAAGAGCAATAAAGGTGTAGAGAACGAATTTGATGTGATGTTTACCAGAGATAATGCCCTCTACTTTGTCGAATGTAAAACTCTTGAGCAACAGAATCTGGATTACAGGGATATACTGTATAAAATCGGCGCATTACAAAAGGATTTTGGGTTAAGGGTAAATAGCTATTGGGTAACAACTTCATCTAAAATATTGAGGGATAATGATTTGCATCCTGCCGTAAAGGCAAGGGCAGAACAATTTAAAACTGTCGTTATCCCTCCAAAGGATGTGCCCAAGCTAAGCAGTATAATAATAGACGAACTTAAAACGAGCGAAGAAAGAGGTTTATAATAATGGAATCACTTGAAATAAATATATCATCTCTTTTTACAAAAAATGCAAAATTAAAAGACCTCGATACCTACATCCAGAAGGCCCTCTTACTTGCAGGTGAAGGTAACGATGTAGTGCTTACAGGCGCAGGGCCGGTCTGGTTATACCTCAAGATTGCCCATGCCCTCCATGGCAAGGCAAGAAGGCTCATCTATCGCTCACCTGTCACAGGTGATGTAGTGATCTTTGACCACTCGCCTGAATAGGATTAGATTGAATGTTAAAGTCAAAAAACCAAATGGACCATTGAAAGGTTTTGTAAAGGTCATGTTGATAAAGAAGGTCTATAGAGTGCGATCCCGGATATACTTTCAAAGTGCTTATCAAGGGTGAATATAGAGATGTTGTGTTCTAAGGCAATGGTGGCTATGAGGATGTCTGATACAGGAAGTGTTATGCCATTCTTTCTCAGCGAAGTTGACAATAATGCTGATTTTTGCCACAGGATATTATTCATTTCTATATATGGGAGTTCATGTAATCTCTTTCTTTTTTTATGTTATACTGTTTCCATGAAAAAGGTCATTGTTGATATAGATAATACACTCTGGGATTTTGCCTCTGTCCTATGGGAGAGAATGAGAAAGATAAATCCAGGGGTGCCCGCACCAGAAGAATGGACACTCTTTGATTTCTGGAGGCAGTATTGTTCACCCCGTGAATTCTATACAATTATAAAGGGTATACACTGTGAACAGGACCGTTTTAACCCATATTCAGATGCAAAGGAATTTTTGGCATCTTTAAGTAGACTTGGATTTTATATTATCATTGCAAGCCACAGGGAGAAGGGAACGCTTGAGCCTACCATAAAATGGCTCGAAAAAAATGACCTTATATTTCACGAGGTGCATCTAAGCCATGATAAAACCGTTCTCTTCAATGACTGCTGGGCTGTTGTAGATGATAGCCCATTTATACTGGATAAGGCATTGGAATTGCAAGTACTAGGGGCAGGTCTGAGGGTGCCATGGAATAAAAATGGAAAATATATGCTTTTTGACAGCCTCGCAGAGATTTACAATTTTCTGAACGATAAAGAAAGAGCTATATCAACCTTAACCTCTTGATTCAAGGTCAAAACCACCTACATACGTGGTGGTGGTTTTGACCTTGTGTAATTTCCTTGTGTAATCACATGTTTTCTGATATTTTTTTGTCTCCCATGTCGTGGTTTTTTTTTAGCTTCTTTTCACTTTACAGCCTGATGCATCTTTATATGTTTATAAAGATGCACAGGGCATTTCATCTAAGGGCCATCCCAAGTCTATTTATTATAGCCTTTATGATAGTAATGATAATTGCCCCTGTGATTATCCATATCCTTGAAAAAGGGGGTAATGAGCTTCTTGCAAGGATAATGGCTTACTCAGGTTATATATGGATGGCAATAATATTTATATTCTTTACGTTCCATCTTTTATTTGACTTTTTGAGATTGTTTGTTGCCCTGGGGGGGTGGGTTTTAAAAAGAGATTTCTCATCTGTTGTCCATGCCCATAGTATTTTTTTTCTGGTGGCTTTTATAGCCTCGATTTCAGTGGCAGTATATGGGTATTATGAGGCACGCAATATCAGATTGGAGAGGGTTGTCATAAATACTGATAAGATATCAAAGGACATAGGTAGGATTAAGGTTGCCCAGATATCTGACCTTCATATAGGGATGCTCATCAGGAATAACAGGGTTAAGAGGGTTATAGATATAATAAAAAGAGAAGATCCTGATATACTTGTGTCAACAGGGGACCTGGTAGATGGAAAACTACCCAAACATAAAAATGGCAATAATGGATTTAAAGAGATAAACCCGAGATTAGGAAAATTCGCTGTCCTTGGAAATCACGAGTTCTATACAGGGATAAAAAGCTCGATAGAATCATTGCAGGAGGAGGGGTTTGTCCTCCTGAGAGGCAGGGCTGTGACAATAGACGGGACTATAAACATTGCCGGTGTAGATGACCCTGCAGGCAAACCTTTTAACTATATAGAGATAGCAGAATCTGATCTATTGAGGGGTCTTCCACAGGATAGATTCACCATATTACTCAAGCATCAGCCAATTATTGACCCCGAGTCTCTGAAATATATCGACCTCCAGCTTTCTGGTCATACCCATGGGGGACAGATCTATCCCTTCATTTATATTACCAGGATTTTTTATCCCTTTCCATCAGGATTAGTATCATTATCAAGGGATAAATTTCTCTATATAAGCAGGGGAACAGGGACCTGGGGACCGCCGATAAGATTCCTTGCACCACCAGAGGTCACGATAGTAGAAATCAAGGCTAATTAGTTTTTTTCTTGACAAAATTTAAATTTTATTTAATAATATTTAAGCAAATTTAAATCAGGTTGCCATAATGAATATAGGCAATAAGATTAAAGAATTAAGGGTATCAAAAAATCTCACCATAAAGCAGCTCGCAGAATCGGTGGAATGCACACCATCCCTTATATCCCAGCTTGAAAGAAATAAAACAGACCCCTCAATAGCTATGCTTAAAAAGATAGCCGATGCCTTACATGTCAATATTGTTGACTTTTTTATGACAGACATTGAGGATTCGGATATAGTCACCCATGCCAATGAAAGGGTAGATATTCAGCTTAACAGATGGGATGCAAAAATCCAGTCCCTTGTGAAGGCAGTTAGAAACAAAAAGATGCAGCCTTTTTATACAGTTATTAAAAAGGGTGGAGGCTCCCATGGCATGTATTCCCATGAGGGAGAGGAGTTCGGGTATATAATTCAGGGACAGATGGACCTAATATTCAACGATAAGATTTTTACCATAAAAGAGGGCGAGAGTTTTTATTTCTCTTCACATATTCCCCACGACTGGGGAAATAGCGGTGATAAAGATGTTATTGTTTTATGGGTTATCACACCCCCAACTTTCTGATTAAGAGAGAGTTGTTATGAAATACAAATCATCCTGTTTCTAATAAAATCAAAAAATCCTTAAGGAGGATAAGATGGCAGTATTACCGGAGATAAAAAAACATTACGGCAGATTGAGATTTTTTATAAACGGTGAATGGGTTGAATCAAAATCAGATAAGGTTTTTGATGATACCAATCCTGCTTCAGGCGAGATAATCGCCCAGGTCCCTGTTGCCCTTGAGGAGGAGGTGGATAGGGCAATAGAGGCGGCATTTAATGCCTTTAAAAAGTGGAGAAATATTCCCTTCAGGGATAGGGCAGATTACATAAACAGGTTAAGGGCTGCATTTGATAATAATCATGAGGATCTGTCAAGGATACTATCTCAGGATCATGGAAGGGCAGTCAGTGATTCAAGGGGGACCATAGACAGGTGTATTGAGAATATCGAGAGTGCGAGTGGTGCTATGTATAGTTTTTATAAAGGCGAATATGTAGAACAACTTGCAACAGGTATTGACTGCTATATGTCCTGGGAGCCGGTGGGTGTTTTTCTGATACTTACCCCTGGGAACATCCCCATGCATGCCTGGTCTTCCTTTGTTCCATATGCATTGGCATGCGGATGCACTGTAATTGTAGCGCCGAGCTGGCAGTGTCCTGTGGCATCAGAGGCAATGTTTAAGGTATCAGAGCAGGTAGGGTTTCCCCCAGGGGTTCTGAATCTTGTCCACATAGGCACTAATTTTCATCTGAATAACAGGATATTGTCTGACCCAAGGGTGGCAGGTGTTGGTTTTATTGGCTCTACTGCTGTGGGGAGGCAGTTGTTTGAACTCTGTGGAAAACTGGGTAAGAGGTCTTCTATAAATGGCAACGGTAAGAATTTTATAGTGGTTGCCCCTGATGGTGACCTGGACAATGCAGCCAATTATCTTCTCAGAGGGTGTTTTGGTATGTCAGGACAGCGGTGTCTTGGCTCTGATAATGTGGCGATAATAGGTGATATATATGATGAACTGAAGGAGAAGTTCCTTGATGCAACAAAGAAGATGAGGGTGGGATACGGGCTTGATGAGTCGTCTGAGATGGGTCCCATGACTACAAGACAGAACAAGGAAAAGGTGGAAAAATTTATTGAAAAAGGACTTAAAGAAGGCGCAAGGCTCCTTCTTGACGGCAGGTCATTAAAAATCTCTGGCTTTGAGAAGGGATATTTTTTAGGTCCCACAATTTTTGAAGATGTCCATCCCCAAATGGAGATAGCAAGAGAGGAATCCTTTGGCCCTGTGGCAAACCTCATAAGGGCACAATCCCTTGAACAGGTAATTGAATGGATAAATACGACAACAGAGTATGGACATTCAGCATGTCTGATTACTGAGAGCGGTAAGAATGCCCGCAAATTCATTCGTGAATGTAATGTGGGTAATGTGGGGATAAATGCAGGGATTCCGCAGCCTTATGCCTTCTTTCCTCTTGGCTCCAAGAGACAGTCATTTTTTGGTGCTGCAAAATCAAGGTTTGACTCGGTGAGATTATTCCTTGACCAGAAGACAGTTACTGTAAGATGGGTTTAGTCCTTTTTAAATATAAAAAAATCCTCCCCCTTGATGGGGGAGGGGGAGGGTGGGGGTGAAAGGTGTGATAAATATAGTTAGAGACACTATCCTGACCCTCCCACAAGGGGAGAGGGAAAAACTCTTGACAAAACGAATAATGAAAGGAGGAGGTTTTTATGTGTGAGGTGTGTAATGAACTATCAAGAAGAAATTTTTTAAAGACACTTCTTGTAGGTGGTGCTGCAATTGGTATGGGTATCTTTGATGCGAGGATGCTTCATGCCCAGACAACTAACATTAAATTTAGCACGTGGCATCCACCTATAGGCAAAGAGGTCAAGACAGTATGGACACCTATGCTTGAGGAGCTGAAAAAGAGAAGCAGTGGCAAGATGACTTATACGATGTATGCCGGTGGTGCCCTCGGGAAAGGGCCTGAACACTTTGACATTGTTGCAAGGGGTCTATCAGATATGGGTTATTTTACTGCTACATGGACACCTGGGCGTTTTCCACTTACCGACGTCCTCTCTCTTGCTGTATGGGTTGACGGGAAGGATATAGCAGCTGACATTGGAAATGCAGTCTATAATAGGATCCTTAAGGATGAATATAAAAATGTGAAGGTTCTGGAATTGAATGGCTGCATCCAGTCATTTATCTGGTCAAAGAAACCCATTTTAAAGATGGCTGATCTTAAGGGAATGAAATTGAGATCCCCTGGGGGTCACCAGACGAACTACATCAAGGCCCTGGGTGCTGAACCTGTCTTTATGCCCCTGGGGGATGTATATATGGCTATGGAGACAGGAACAGTAGATGGCATTGTTACCTGCCCTCCTCTTATACAGGGTTACAAACTCTATGAAGTGGCAAAGCATGCAACGGCCCTTACCTTTGGGTGTGCTGCTGAAGGTGTAATAATGAACATGAATGCCTGGAATAGACTACCCGATGACCAGAAGAAGCTTGTTGACCAGGTCTGTACAAATCCATTCAGGGTTACAGGAGGACTGACAAGGGATGTTTATAAGGTGCTAATGAAAGAGATTACAAATGCGGGGGTAAAACTCAATGAACTTTCAAAGTCAGAGACAGAGCAGTGGTATAAGAGATTTCAGGATGTTACAAGGGCATGGGTGAAAGACCTTGAGGCAAAGGGTCTTCCAGCACGTAAAACTGTAGCCATTATGAATGAGGAGTGCGAAAAGAGAAACATTCAGCTTGTCGCATGCCCGCCAGAATTCAAAAAGGTATCATAGGGGAGGACAGATCTTTTCAATGGAAAGCATTAGTAATGCAATAAAAAAAGTAACAAGAGGTGTCTGCTTTATAGGAATGTTCTTTGCTATACCCCTTATGCTTATTACAACAGTGGATGCCATAGGAAGGGATATATTTGATAAGCCATTCCCTGGAACAATAGAGCTCTCTGAATATATGTTGTCCATTATAATCCTGCTGGGTGCTGCATACACCCAGCAGGTGAAGGGACATGTGGGTGTTGATTTTTTTACCAAGAAATTATCTGTTAAAGCCAGATCTGCCGTAGGTGTGATAACGACCCTCGCATCTATGTTTATCATTGCCATAGTTATCTGGCAGGGGTTTGTGGAGGGTATCCACGAGAGGACCGTATCTGATATGATCAGAGTCCCCCAGAGGCCCTTTAGGTTATTAGTTTCAGTGGGTGGTTTTTTGTTGTGGCTTGAGCTTCTTTTAGACCTTTTAACTGATATAAAGATCCTTTTGGGGGGCAGCACCAATGATTAGTCCGATAATAATAGGTATCCTCGGTTGTGTCGTTGTGGTATTATTTTTGATAATAGGAATGCCAATAGCCTTTCTTATGATGTTAGTAGGTTTTCTTGGAATATGGGCACTTACATCTCTTGAGGCAGCCCTGCCTGTTGTTGCCAAGACCCTGTACGAGGTTGCTGCCAATTATCCATATACCATAATCCCGCTGTTTATACTCATGGGGGGATTTGCTACAACCGCTGGCATTACAGGTGAGCTTTATACAACATTTGACAAATGGTTCAGGAAGATGCCGGGTGGTCTTGGTGTTGCAACCATTGCAGCATGCGCAGGTTTTGCAGCCGTAAGCGGTTCTTCTGTTGCTGCAGCGGCAGCCATGGGAAATATCGCCCTTCCCGAGATGAAAAAATTTGGCTATAATCCCAAGCTTGCCACAGGCGTAGTCGCTGCAGGGGGGACATTGAGTTTTCTCATACCACCGAGCCTAGGTTTTGTTGTCTATGGTATGCTTACCGAACAGTCAATAGGGAAACTCCTTATCTCTGGTATCACCCCAGGTGTTATACTTTCTCTTGTCTATATATTTCTTGTGATTATTCAGGTGAAGATAAATCCCTCTCTTGCACCTCAAAGACCTGGCAAAGTGACATTAAAGGAGAAGATATATGCCTTAAAGGGTATATGGGAAACATTACTTGTTTTTTTTATTGTTATGGGTGGTATCTATCTCGGATTTATTAATCCCACTGAGGCAGGGGCAATAGGAGCCACTGCGCTTCTAATCATTGTCTTACTTAAGAAAAAACTAACATTTAAAGGCCTTATAGGGGCACTTATTGAGATGACGAGGATATCAGTGATGGTTTTGTTTCTTGTGGCTGGGGCAACGGTTTTTAGTTATTTCCTTGCCTTATCTACCATACCCACTGCAGTTTCGAACTGGATTGCAGGACTTGAGGTATCGAGATATCTGATACTCGCTATTATAACAGGCATCTATTTAATCCTTGGATGCTTTCTTGATGCAGTATCCATGATGGTGCTCACGCTGCCTGTTATATTTCCTGTCATAGTGGCACTTCATTTTCATCCTATCTGGTTTGGCGTTGTGGCTGTCCTTATGATGGAGGCAGGGCTTATCACACCACCTGTTGGCTTGAATGTATATACCCTTGCAGGTATTGCAAAGGATGTCCCTATGACAGAGATATTTAAAGGTTCAGCACCATATCTTTTGGCAATAATTGTTGTTGCAATAATTCTTACCATATTCCCTGGTATAGTTTTATATCTGCCTAACCTTATGGGGAGATAGCTATGAAGATTTCATTTATACTTAACGGCAAGAGGGTGGAAAGCGAGATTGAAAAAAACGAGAGACTTCTATACACTCTGCGGGAGCGATTTTATCTAAAAAGCGTAAAAGAGGGATGCGGCATAGGTGAGTGCGGGACATGCACTGTCTTAATAGACAACGAACCTCATTACTCTTGTCTTACCCTGACCGCAAAGGTCCATGGACATGATGTGAAGACAGTGGAGTTTTTAAGTGCCTCGGGTAAGCTCCATCCCCTCCAGGAGGCATTTATAAAGGCAGGTGCTGTCCAGTGTGGATACTGCACCCCTGGGATGCTCCTTTCTGCATATAGCCTCCTTCTTTCAGAAAGAAATCCTGATGTGAAAAAGATAAGGGAGGCGATAAGCGGAAATCTTTGCAGGTGCACAGGCTACCAGCAGATTGTGGAGGCTGTTCAGGATGTGGCAAAAAATGGTGATCCAGGTTCTGGGTTTGGGGTTTTAGCTCCAGATATGAGGGATAAAGGGCAAGAAAAGGATAAAGACGGGGTCTTAGAGACACTTTATAAAAACAGAGAGCTTAAGTTAATCGCCGGAGGCACAGATATCCTTGTAAAGGACAGAAAAGGGCAGATTTTAGGGGAATATATTGATTTGACAGGTCTGGATGAATTAAAGGGGATAAGAGAAGAGGACAGCAGGATTATAATAGGGTCTGCCACAACACATGCCGCTATAAACAGAAGTGATATTGTAAAAAGAAAGGCAGGTAGCCTTGCTATTGCCTGTGGTCTGGTCGGTAGTCCACAGATAAGGAATATGGGGACGATTGGAGGCAATCTTGTGAATGCATCCCCTGCTGCTGACAGNATACCGNCTTTNCTTATCCACGATGCTTTATGTATCCTCGAATCAAAAAAAGGGATAAGNCGTATNCCCATTGGTGATTTTATAACTGCCCCATACAGAACATCCATAGCTGAGGATGAGATACTCACTTTTATTCATCTGACAGCCCTTGATGGTTATAGGGAGGGCTATGAGAAGGTTGCAAAAAGGGCATCCCTTGCCATTGCCCGCCTATCTGTAGCATGGGCTATAAAAGAGGAGGATGGGGTTTTTCAGGGTGTGAGGATCTCCATAGGGTCATGCACACCCATGCCTTTTAGGGCTAAAGATGCAGAGAATTTTCTCATAGGAAAAAAGAGGGGTGAAGAAAGGACAGTGAAAGATGCAGTCTCTATGATTATAGGTGGCATAGTTGAAAAAAGTGGTATGAGGCCATCATATAGATATAAACTCCCTGTGCTTGAGGATATGCTTTTTAGATTATTGAGAGGTTAGGGTAATGCCAATAGATAGATATATAGACAGGATAGATGCTATTGATAAGGTCACTGGAAAGGCACTATATGCCGGTGATTTTCATATGAAGGGTATGCTCTTTGCAAAGCTGGTAAGGAGCAATAGACCCCACGCAATGATAAGGTCGGTGGATACCCATAAGGCACTTACACTCCCTGGTGTTGTAACGATCTTAAGTTACAGTGATATACCAGGGAAAAACTCTTTTGGTATCATAAAAAAAGACCAACAGCTCCTTGCATCAGACAGGGTAAGATATATAGGTGAACCCATACTTATAATCATTGCACAAAATGAAAAGATAGCAAGAGAGGCTGCAGATCTTATCACCATAGATTACGATGACCTGGAGTTTATAGGGGATCCATCTCAAGCCATGAGGTCATCAACGCTTATCCATGAGAATGGAAATCTACTCTCTTATAGAAAGGTGATAAAGGGTGATATTGAAAAGGGGTTTTCAGAATCAGATATAATCATAGAAAAAGAGTATAAGACCACATGGCTTGACCATGTCTTTCTTGAGACCGAGGCAGGCTTCGGATATATAGATGAAAGGGGAAGGATTGTCATCGCATCATCAACGCAGAATGTCCATTATAAAAGAAAGGAGATATCCCGTATCCTTGCCATCCCCGAAGAGGATATTCGAATTATCCAGGCAACCACAGGTGGTGGTTTTGGAGGTAAATTGGATATGACAGTGGAGGGTTATCTAGCCCTTGCTGTCTATCATACAAAAAGACCTGTTGTTATAAGATATTCAAGGGAGGAGAGTTTTATCGCCCAGACAAAAAGACACCCCCTTTATATCAAGTATAAGACAGGTGCAACGAAAGATGGAATAATAAGGGCAGTAAAGGTGGATATAACAGGGGATACAGGCCCCTATATATCCTATGGTGAGACAGTATGTCTGAGGGCAGCAGTTCATGCAACAGGACCATATGAGGTCCCCAATGTCCATGTGGATAGCAGGATGTTCTACACAAATAATCCTGTATGTGGCGCCATGAGGGGTTTTGGTGTCCCCCAGCTTGCCTTTGCCCATGAATCCCAGATGGATTTGATTGCCTATGAGGCAGGCATTGACCCCCTTAGAATACGATTAATAAACGGTCTAAAAAAAGGCTCCACGACTGCTACATCCCAGGTTCTTGAGACAAGCACGGGTTATCTTGAAACCCTTAAGGCAATAGAGCCTTATTGGATAAAGCGAAATAAGGTGGCAGGCAGGGGTTTTGGCCTGGGTTCTATGTTATATGGCATAGGTAATACGGGTATCACAAATCCCTCATACGGGATATTGTCCTTAAATGAAAAGGGTAAGGTGGTGCTTTTCACTGGTGCATGTGAGATAGGGCAGGGTTCGGATACAGTCCTTGTCCAGATACTCTGTGAGGCATTGGGCATTGATGATAGGGACGTTGACCTTGTCAGGGCAGACACGGACCAGACAAAGGATGCAGGTTCCACATCAGCAAGCAGACAGACCTATATATCTGGTAGGGCTGTATATAATGCAGCAATCACTATGAGAAGATTCCTTGAAGATGAGGGTTTTTATAAAAACAGGGATATGAAGGGCATTGTAGATAGATATAAGGACAGGGGTTATCCTATTTTTGAGGGATATTTCGATCCCCCCACCGCCCCCCTTGACCCTGAGACATCAAAGGGTGCCCCCTATGCTACATATGGATATGCTACCCATATGACAGAGGTGGAGGTTGACAAGGTTACAGGCTATACAAGGGTTTTGAAGGTCTATGCTGCCCATGATGTTGGTAAGGCAATAAACGTGAAAAATATCAAGGGGCAGGTTTATGGTGGTATTGCCATGGGTATTGGTCTTGCCCTTATGGAGGAATATATACCAGGTAAGACAGAATCCCTTAATAATTATTATATACCTACATCAATGGATATGCCTGAGATAGAGGTTTTTATTGTAGAGGATGAGGAGCCAACGGGTCCATTTGGTGCAAAGGGTGTTGGTGAGCCTGCACTCATTCCACAGGCGGCAAGTATTGTTAATGCCGTTGCAGATGCGGTAGGGGTAAAGGTCTATGAGTTACCATGTGATATAGAAAAGCTTAGAGGCATACTATAGATGCAATCTAAAAGGTATATGAGCTATAGCAAGAAGATAAAGACATATAATTTTGCTTATGAAATGGTTATAAAAATATACAGGTTAACAAAAAGATTCTTAACAATAGTCTAATATGTGGGAGGTGTGATAATGGGAGGGATGGTTATAAAAAACATAGGGATGATATTTACAGGGGATATATTGAATCCAGTTATTGAAGGTCCTGTGAATATCCTGGTAGAAGACGGAAAGATAAAATCAATAGAAAGAGAGATCCAGGTGGACGCTGATAAGGTTATAGATGTCAATGGAATGACAGTGTGTCCTGGTTTTATTGATTCCCACACCCACCCTGTATTTGGTGATTTTACACCGAGGCAGAGTCAGCTTGGTTTTATTGAGAGTAGTCTTCACGGCGGTGTCACAGCCATGATCTCAGCAGGGGAGGTGCATCTGCCAGGTAGGCCCACAGACCCCAAAGGCACAAAGGCACTTGCTGTCCTCGCCCAGAAATCCTTTGCAAAATTAAGACCAGCTGGTGTTAAGGTGTATGGCGGTGCCTTAATCCTTGAGAAAAGGTCTTGTGGAGGAAGATTTTAAAGAACTTGCAGCAGAAGGGGTATGGCTTGTAGGTGAGATAGGCCTTGGGAGTATAAAGTCTGCAGGTGAGGCAAAGATAATGGTAGACTGGGCAAAAAAATATGGCATGAAGGTTCTTATGCATGTGGGAGGGACATCTGTGCCAGGTAGCTCTACGGTCACCTGCAGTGATGTTTTGACTGCCCGCCCCACAGTGGCATGTCATTTAAATGGTGGTCCAACAAGTGTNCCTNTGGCTGAGGCAAAAAGGATTATTGATGAGACAGATTGTGCCATAGAGATAGTCCACTGCGGAAATCCACTATCTGCCTTTGAGATAGCAAGATATATGAAGAACAAAGGCATACTGAATAGACTCATTATAGGAAATGATGCACCCTCAGGAACAGGGGTAATACCTCTTGGTATATGGNGGATGGTGAATTTTATATCGAGTCTCTGCGGNATATCAGCAGGGCTTGCTGTGTGCTGTGCTACAGGTAATACCATGAATGTATTCGNCCTTAATCACGGNATTATTAGNGAGGGATACGAGGCTGACCTTCAGATTATAGATGCGCCTATGGGCTCTGATGGAAAGGATGCAAGGGCAGCAATAGAGATAGGTGACATACCAGGGGTTGCCATGATTATAATAGATGGTGTGGTAAAGACCCAGGTAAGCAGAAACACACCACCCCCTGTAAGAAGGGCGGTGGTCAAGCCTTGATGATTACAAGCACTTGTGTTTGGTTTTGTGGTTTACGCTCTATGGTTTATAGTTCATGGCGTATTGACTATTTCTTGGGGGATAGGGTATGAGGGTTGATATAGAGAAATGTAAGGGGTGTGGGCTCTGTGAAGAGGTATGCCCTCTTGGGGTGATAACCGTAGAAGACAGAAAGGTCAGGGTCAATGACGGCTGTGTGGATTGCGCCACATGCATGAAGGTGTGTCCAGAGGGTGTATTTACCCTGTATCGATCTAACGCACCTATATGTAATGCATGCCCTGTCATGTGTAGTATCCCTGAGGGTTCATATGGGGCATGCAAGAGATATATCAATGAAAACGGTAATATTATTAGAAAGGCAAGGCTCCATACCTACGAAGAGCTACTTAACATAGTTGGCGAGACAGAGGGTGGCATTATTGATAGACCTTTGATTACTGGTATTGGTTCAGGGACAACCTATCCAGACTTCAGACCATCGCCCTTCATTGTAACTGGTGTAAGGGATGGTATTGATGTAGTTACTGTGGTTACAGAGGCACCCTTAAGTTATAGTGGCATAAAACTCAAGATTGATACAGATCTTTATATGGGTCAGGAAGGAAAGAGGATCTACATAAAAAGAAAAGGAAAGAGGCATATAGGACACCTCTGCACAGAGGAATATGGCTCCAAGATGCTCTCCCTTGGCGGTGTTAATATCCTCACCTCAAAGGACGCCCTCTTTGCTGCAAAGACAATATTCGAGATACTCCAAGGTAAACCTGTAAGACTTGAGATTGAAGAAGGGTCAATTATAGAGGTCTCCATTGGAAAGCCCCCTGTTGTCAATGGCCAGATTGAAGAGAGGATGAGGGTAGGATGCGGAAGCGCAACAACAGGGCTCTTTGCACCCTATATGTTTAATGCCGCTGATGAGATAATCATCCTTGATGGTCATATAACAGGGCTTTTTTCAGAGCATCCATCAGGGAGATTTTTAAACAAGAGGCGTTCAGGTATATTTATCAAGGGTCAGAAGAGCACAGAGGGAAGATATTTTCTTAATAAGGGTAGCGGATGGGGAGGCACAGATATTGAGAACCCTCTTGATGTCATTAAGGAGATGGATATGGCAAGATGCCCTGAAGGTATGACACTCCTTATAACTGAGACAACAGGAAGAAAATATGGATTTTATAGGATGAGGGAGGGTTCTTTTAAAGAGGATGAGCCAACGCCTGAGGCATTAAGATTCCTTGAGGTATTGAGAGAGACCTGTGAGCCATCTACCGTGAGCGCTATTTTTGCTGCAGGGGTTGGTGGTTCTGCCCGTGCAGGGGTCACAAAAAACCCCATCAGACTTACAAAGGCTGTCCATGAGGGCAAGGTAAAGATAACCATTGGCGGGGCAAAACCTTTTATTTTTCCCGGTGGGGGTATTAATTTCCTTGTGGACTATGCAAGGATTAAATATGGAAGTATATACCTGGCACCTACACCCTCATTCATACTACCGGTGGAATATACAATGACTCTTGAAACATTCAAGGCCATAGGTGGTCATATAGAGGCAATCAGACCCCTGGAGGAGGTGCTGGATAAGTAACCCTGCAACGTAAGCAGAAGGGTCTACTATGTTTATAGAGATAGGTCCAGCCAGTCTTGTAATAAAGACAGAGAGAAATAGTGAACCCCGTGAACCTGATAGGATGGAGATAGAGGGTTTTGTAAATGAGATCCTAAAGGGGATAAGCGAAAATCTGCCAGTGCTAAGGCAAAAGGCATATAGGATCAAGAGATTTAAAAATATGCCCTCCGTTGCCAGAAGGATGATAGAGGCAGTAAGGCGTATTGATGAAGAGACACTTACGCCTATGGCATCTGTGGCTGGTGCTGTATCAGACGAGGTAAAGGATTTTTTAAAGGCAGATGGCTATGATCTTGTAGCTGTAAACAACGGCGGCGACATGTCTATCTTCAATAAAGATTCATACAGGAACATAAGGATATCTATTGGCGATATAAATAAGAACATCCATACACCGTATATACTAAATATTAGGGAGCTCTCAGATTACGGGATTGCTACAAGCGGGATAGGGGGAAGGAGTCTGAGCCTTGGCATAGCAGAGATAGGCACAGTAATAGCAGAGACCGGTGCAGTTGCAGATGCTGCCGCCACATTGATTTGCAATATGACAAATATTGATTCAGAAAGGATCGTAAGAAAAAGGGCATCAGAGATAGATCCTATGACTGATATACCCGATGAGTTTGTGACGGTAAGTATAGGTGAATTAAATAAGGATGAAATACATCATGCTTTATCTAATGGTTTAATTTGTGCATATAACTTATTGAAAGTAAAAGCTATTATTGATTCTTTTATATATTTTAGAGGCAGCATGGTAACAACCATTACTGGTGATAAATCTATAAAACTGGAGGTGTTGCATGGAGATTAGAAAGATGGTAACCATCATAGAGGATATCCTTGCGGATGGCGAAAAAAAGGCTGATAAACCTGTGAGAAAGGTGGCAGCAGTAGCTATTATTAAAAATCCCTTTGCAGGAAAGTATCAGGAGAACCTTGACCAGCTTATTGATAATGGTGAGGAACTTGGCAGGATCCTGGGTGAGAGGGCTGTAGAGGCATTAGGCAGAGACAGAGAGCCTGAGAGCTATGGAAAGGCTGCCATTGTTGGTGAAAAGGGTGAACTTGAGCATGCAGCAGCAATACTCCATCCGAAATTGGGGACCCCACTTAGAAATGCAGTTGGTGGTGGCAAGGCTATAATTCCATCAGTCAAAAAACTAGGTGGGATGGGTGATGAAATAGATATACCTCTACATTTTAAGGACGCAGCCTTTGTGCGTTCTCATTTTGATGGCATGACAATTTCAGTTAATGATGCACCTAAATCAGATGAGATACTTGTAGCAGTGGCGGTCACGGATGGTGGGAGACCCCATGCAAGGGTAGGGGGTCTTAAAAAGGAAGAGGCAAAGAAAGAGGATGGGTTAAGATAGACTTAACCCATCTTTTCTATAAACTCGAATACAGGCATGGCAGGGAATGTGGTAAGCTGAACGCTTCCCCTTGAGCCTATCTCTAGAGACACCTTTGCAATTGTTTCATTATTAGGTGCCTCAAGGATATTCACAAAATCATACATACCCAGTGTTGCGTACTGAGCGAGGACCTTTGCCCCCATCATCTCTATCTCTTTATCTACCTCTTTTATGCGCTCTGGATGCCTTTTGATCGTTGCCCTTCCTTCATCTGTTAATTTGCTGAGCATGATGTAGATTGGCATTTTATAACCCTCCTTCAGTTTTTTTATCTAAACGATATATTTATAATTAACATATGTCAATATTTTTTATAAAATTCTCAGCATTTGTTATTCAGTAAAAATTAACCCATTTTTAATGGGGACTTCTAAAAATACCCTCAGGTAATGGCCCACTACTTTTTATTTCACTAAGCCATACCATGGCTTTACAGGTTCCCCAGTCACATCTATATATATATGTTTTGTCATGGTATACTCCTCAAGCGCCATGGTGGATAAGTCCTTACCCCACCCTGATTGTTTGCATCCACCCCATGGTGTCTCGCAGAAGAGGATGAGGTGGTCATTAAGCCATACTGTACCTGCCTTTATCTTGCCTGCCATAGCAATCCCGAGGCGCAGGTCCTTTGTCCAGACAGATGCAGAGAGTCCATACCTTGTGTCATTGGCAAGTTCAATCGCCTCATCAGGTGTTTTAAATGGCACAAGCCCGGCTACAGGTCCAAATATCTCATCCTGCATAAACTCCATCTTATTGTTGCAATCGCCAAAAATAGTGGGCATGATAAAGAACCCGTCTTTTGTTTGAGGGGTATCTGGCCTTTTGCCGCCAAGGAGGAGTTTCGCCCCTGCCCTCTTTGCCCCTTCTATATATGCCTCTACCTTATCCCTATGGGCCTCATAGGCAAGTGGCCCTATGGTTGTCTCCATATCCATGGGGTCGCCTACCTTCAATTCACCTGTCGCCTTTACAAATTCATCAGCAAATCTTTCGTAGATGGATTCATGGATATAAAACCTGCTTGCAGCAGCACATACCTGGCCAGAATTAAAGAAGGCGCTCCATACAGCACCAGCGACTGCTGCATCTATATCTGCATCTGCCATAACGATAAAGGCATTTTTTCCACCAAGCTCAAGACCTATCTGCTTTACCCTCTCGCTGGCGAGNTCCATAATCCTCTTGCCTGTTGAGGTATCACCTGTAAANCCTATCTTTGCCACTGATGGGTGGGCAACAAGCGCCTCTCCTACTGATTCGCCTGGACCTGTTATGATGTTTATCACACCATCTGGTATACCTGCCTCAAGTGCCAGNTCTCCAAGCTTCAGGGTNGTCAANGGTGCAACNGATGGGGGTTTTATAATGCATGTATTNCCTGTAACAAGCGCAGCACCTAACTTCCATACTACCATAAGGGCAGGAAAATTCCATGGCGTGATTAAACCTACAACCCCTAAGGGCTCCCGCACTGTCATTGATACACACCACGGGCCTACAGGGAGCGTCTCTCCTGTTAATGCCCTTCCCACCCCTGCAAAGTACTCTAACTGCTCTGCGCACAAGGGGATGTCGAAGTTCATGGTTTTGCGGATGGGAGAGCCCTGTTCCATGGTCTCAAGTTTAGCAAGTTCTTCATGATGGGCCATTATCAGTTGAGAAAGTTTCATTATTATTTTAGAGCGTTCGGCTATGGTCTTTGATGACCATAGGGGAAAGGCATCTCCAGCTGCCTTTACTGCTATATCTACATCTGTAGGGTTGCACCTTGGAACGGTTGCTATAACCTTGCTGTTTGCAGGATTTATAATATCCATCTTCTCCTTGCTTACGCTATCCACCCATTTACCACCTATAAAGACCTTATAATCCCCTGCCATGATAGTAACCTCCCTTTTAGAATTTATTTGGCTCCTCCTCATTTTAAGTTTGATATCTATAAGCACCAGATTGATTCATAATAACCTCATTTATTCCCAGGGGCGCTGCAACCTACGCTTTTCCCAACTGCCTTTTTAAAAGCCCTATAGCTAAGCCTTTCAGTCTTAATAATATTCCCCTGTCTTAAGGATTCGGTTGCATAATTCGCCATGTGCATGTTGACGTTCAGAGGCCAGACGTCGTTCTAATTCAGCGCATAAACTTGCTAGCTTATGCTTAACTTTTAGAGGAACACCACGGGCATCATAATTCTGGGGGTTTATTGCCCGCCTTGATCTATCCATTACTCGCTGTATCCGATGTATTGCCTTCCATGGTTTAGCCACAGAAAGGCAGAACTTTTCGAGTATAGCATCGGTTGCGCTTACTCCTGCAATCACGCTCGGACCTATGTCTAATCCAACAACCTGTTTTCCAAGAACATGTTTTATGTTAACAGGGGTTGTCTTCAGTGGAAACTCTGCAACAAAGCTGGGGGTTTTATGCTGCTTCATACGTTTTTCTGATTTTCTATATACCTTTTGATAGTTGCAAGCGGTGCTCCTCCAACTGTAGAAATAAAGTATGAGTTTGTCCACAGGGTGGGCAAACGTCTTTTAAGCTCAGGAAACTCCTGACGAAGGATCCTTGAGGAACGTCCTTTCAGTAATTTTACCAGTTTGTGTATCCCGAACTGCGGGGCCTGTTTGATCAAGAGATGCACATGATCAGGCATAATCTCCATCTCGATAATTTCTGCATCCTTTTTAGAAGCTATAGCCTTTAGAATAGATTTCAATCTTGCCGCTATCTCCCCATTAAGGACAGGTCGGCGATATTTAGGACACCAGACTATATGGTACTTGCAGGAGCAAACTATATTGGCACCTGATTTGTAATTTCCCATTATTAAGATTATACACCATCTATCTGTATAATAAAACAAAATTTTATTTTCATTAATCATTTTGAATCGCTATCCGCCTTGAACCCATGACTAAAGCCAGGGGCTTGCGGCGTATTTTAGGTTCAGAATACCAATTAGCCAAGTATGTTTTAATTCCGATTGAAAGTTTAATTATTTTGTTGTATTATCACTGCAGGAGGAAAAAGGATGAATAAAAAATCCAAAATAGTATTAAGCCTTGTTTTTATCTTGATCTTTGTTTTCGGTTTCATGATGGGTGCCCAGGGTAAGAGGGCATCAGTTCCCGCAGATTCCAAAGAGATATATGAATACCTTAAGACATTTTCAGATGTGATAGAGCTTGTGAAGAAAAACTATGTTGAAGAGGTTAAAGATAAAGACATTATATATTCTGCTATAAAAGGTATGCTTGAATCCCTTGACCCCCACTCCTCTTTTTTAACCCCAGATCTATATAAAGAAATCCAGACAGAGACAAAAGGTGAATTTGGTGGCATTGGCATTGAGATAACAATAAAAGATGGCTTTCCAACTGTAATAACCCCTATTGAGGATACCCCTGCCTTTAGGGCAGGCTTAAAGACAGGCGATAATATTGTCAAGATAGATGGAAAGATTACAAAGAATATGAGTCTGATAGATGTTGTGAAGTTGATTAGGGGGGAGAAGGGTAAACCAGTTGTCCTCACAATTATGAGGGATGGTTTTACAACCCCAAAGGATTTTACAATTATAAGGGATGTCATAGTTGCAAAAAGTGTTAAATTTAGGATGCTGGAGAATGGATTAGGCTATATAAGGATAACCCAGTTTCATGAGAAGACAACCCACGATCTTGATAATGCTTTACAGGAGCTTGTAAAAAAGAACAAGGATAAACCTTTAAAAGGTTTAGTTATTGACCTAAGAAACAATCCAGGCGGACTTCTTGAGCAGGCAGTTGAGGTCTCAGATATGTTTTTAAAGGAAGGGTTAATTGTTTATATACAGGGCAGAAAAAAAGAAGATAAAATGAGTTTTCATGCTGAGAAAAAGAAAAATGACTATGAGGGACCCCTTGTTGTGCTTGTCAATGAAGGAAGTGCCAGTGCATCAGAGATTGTGGCAGGTGCACTTCAGGACCATAAGAGGGCTGTAATCATAGGTCAGAAGTCCTTTGGCAAGGGCTCTGTTCAAACTATCCTACCTCTTGCGGATGGTTCTGCCCTTAAATTAACCACGGCAAAATATTTTACCCCAAAAGGACGTTCTATACAGGCAGAGGGCATAACACCTGACATCGTAGTGGATAATAATCTGGTCAGGGTCAAAGAAAAGGGCATACCCTTGAAAGAAAAAGACCTTGAGAGGCATATCGAGGCAGATAAAAATCAGAAAAAAACAGAGGATGATGAAAAGAAACAGGTCGATGAGAATGACCTCCAGTTATCCATGGCGGTTCAGATTTTGAAGAGTTGGGATGCACTCAGGGGCAATAAAAATTAGTCAATTGTGAAGAGCGGATAGCTGTTAATCCCGTTCATTGAACATAAAACAGTTTTTAAGGTCTTTAGTTTTTGGTCAATGAACCGCCATCTGTCTATGCCCTGATATTTTTTATCAGTTTTTCCTTAAAATTCTCAGGTATTCTTTTTGGTCTACCCTGACCATTGATACAGACCATGGTAGTCTCTATCTTTGTGGTTATCTTTTCATCCCTAAATATTGTATGTTCAAGGATGAAATAGGCGTTTTTTACCTCTTTGATAGATGTTCTTACAGTTATAAAGTCACTGTATTTGACTTTATCAATGAGGTCAAGGTGCGCTGTCCTTACAATGATATAGGTATCGAGTTTTTCCCAGTCAGGGAGTAAGATGCCTATGGAGGCAAGAAATTCAAACCATGACTTTTCTGCAAACCTTAGATAGTTTGCAAAATATACAACACCACCTGCGTCTGTATCCTGATAATATATCCGTGTTTGATACATAATCCCTACATAACATTTTAAAATACAATAATCAATCTTCAAATACAGTCTTTTTTGCAGGGAAGGGGGGATCCAAGATAACCTGTAGGACTAGTCCCCGATGAAGTGCAATACCTTTTATGAGGTCTGTAGATTTTGCAGAGGTCATCTATTGTCTATGGTCTGAATTTGTTGTATGTTAAAACTGATGATATTTATGGGTATTGATGAGGCATATGAGAGGGATAAAGGAAACCTCATAGAGGCAAAGAGGAATGACCCTGTAATCTATCTTGATGATTATATTGATGAAAATGATATTGAGATTATAGGTTTTATTGCCTCTCAGTTTGCCTATGGTAGGATTGCGGTTTTTATGAGATTCCTGAAGGCATTATTCAAAAAGATGGGCAAAAGCCCTTTTTACTTTATAAAGAAGGGGGATTTTTCAAATCTTTCAGGTATGTATTACAGGTTTCAGAGGGACAGGGATCTGATTATGCTTTTTGATGTTTTGAATAGAATTGTAGATGAGTTTAACAGCATCGGTAACATGCTTAAGACCTTTTATAGCGGTGATATAAGGGATACCCTTTGGTCTGTAAGAAGACATATTTTCAGTAATAATGGGGAACTCAAATTTTTTTTCCCTGCACCATCTCCTTCAAACCCTATGAAGAGATGGAATCTCTTTTTAAGATGGATGGTAAGGAAGGATGAGATAGATAGAGGCATCTGGGACTTTATTGACAAAAGGGATCTTATTGTCCCCCTTGATGCCAATATATTCAAGATAGGGAGATGTCTAGGCTGGACAAAGGCTAAAAATCCATCCTTTAAGGCCGCCGTGGAGATTACAGGGGCTTTACGGTCTCTTTCGCCTGAAGACCCTCTCAAATACGACTTTTTTCTCTGCCATAGGGTGGGTATTGCTGCTGGTTGCAGGGGGATAAAGTCGCAGGAGTGCAAAGCCAGGTGTTTGATTTATCTGTAACATCTTGTTTAATGTTTTCTTTGCAATATAAAATTTGTTGTTAATCAGTTTATTTGTTATATTTAGTATATCTCCATAACAGAGGATAATCTATGGACATAATCAAAACTATTAATCTCAATATCATCTTGCAGAAAATCGTTGATTGGGCATTAACCAGCGGTATACATATCATTATTATTGTTTTATTAACATGGATATCCCTAAAATTAACGAGAAAAATCACAAAGTATTTCCTTAATCTTATACACCAGAAGAATGATATAGAGCTTCAGAAAAGAATGCAGACCCTTGGAAACCTACTCAGATATATTATCATCGTTGCAATATTATCAGCCGCATCTATGATGATCCTTAGGGAGTTTGGCATCAACATTGCTCCTCTTCTTGCTGCAACAGGGATTGCAGGCCTGGCAGTGGGTTTTGGCGCCCAGAGCCTTGTTAAAGATGTTATATGATTCTTTATCATTCTTGAGGATCAGATAAGAGTATGGGATGTGGTTGAGATTGGAGGCAAGAGCGGACTTGTGGAAAAGGTGCACCTCAAGACGACAACACTGAGGGATTTGGCAGGTAATGTTCACTATATCCCAAACGGACTTGTCCAGGTTGTAACCAATATGACCAAGGAATACTCAAGATATGTCTTTGAAATAGGGATTGCCTATAAAGAGGATGTGGACAGGGTTATGGGGGGTAATAAAGGAGATAGATGAGGAATTAAGAAATGACCCTGAATTCAAGGATGACATAATAGCACCCATTGAGATATTAGGGCTTGATCGGTTTGCAGACTCATCAGTAATCATAAAGGCAAGGACGACTACGTTGCCTAGTAAGCAGTGGAGGGTTGGTAGGGAATTTAATAGGCGTATAAAGAAAAAATTCGACGAGGGCGGCATAGAGATACCCTTTCCCCATGTGACGCTTTTTATGGGCACGGATAAGGATGGCAATCAGCCGCCAATAAAGATTATCAAGATAGAAAAATAGGCCATAGAGGTCATCTGTACTGTTTTTTAATGATACTATACCATTTAAATTTGGTGTGACATAGATGAATGAGATGCTTATCTATATTATCCCTATATTTTTATTTATTGTATTGATTTTACAGATTGTTTTGCTTTCCAGGGGGACATCCAGGGATTCGAGATATATCAGGGAGATTATTGATTCTATAGAGAGGTCAAATGAACGGGCTGAACGGACAATGAGGGATGAGTTAAGCAGAAACAGGGATGAGATGGCAAATTCAGTGCGTCAAACCCGTGAGGAGCTGGGAAATATTCTCAAATCAATGGATGATACACTGAATCAACAGCTTATAAATTTCAGTGAATCATCCATTAAAGCCATGACTGAGATAGCCTCCCTGCAGAAATCACAGCTTGATTTCATGCATGGACAGCTTAACCTTCTTACAGAATCCAATGAGAAGAAGATGGAAGGTCTTAGAATCACCATCGAAGGAAAATTAAATGAGATAAGAGAGGATAATGCCAGGCAGCTCGAGCAGATGAGATTGACAGTTGATGAAAAACTCCAGGGAACCCTTGAAAAACGTCTTGGCGAATCATTTAGACAGGTCAGTGAACGCCTCGAGCAGGTATATAAGGGACTCGGCGAGATGCAGGCGCTTGCCAGTGGGGTGGGGGATCTGAAAAAGGTGCTTACCAATGTCAAAACAAGGGGACTCTGGGGCGAGGTTCAGTTAGGCACTCTATTAGAGCAGGTGCTTACCCCTGACCAATATGAAAGGAATGTCTCGACAAGACAGGGGGGAGAGAGGGTTGAATTCGCTGTGAAGCTTCCAGGGAGGGCAGAGGATAGGGAGGATATTGTGTGGCTTCCCATTGATGCCAAGTTTCCCATTGAGGATTACCAGCGTCTAATAGAGGCCCAGGAAAAGGGCGATACGGACCAGGCAGATGCTGCCGGTAGACAGCTTGAATCAAGAATCAAACAGTGCGCCTCTGATATATCTAATAAATATATAAATCCCCCTAAAACAACTGATTTTGGGATTCTTTTTCTGCCCACCGAGGGTTTATTCGCTGAGGTTATAAGGCGAACATCCCTTACAGAATATGTTCAGCGGGAATGCAGGGTAGTGATTGCTGGACCTACAACCCTTTGGTCAATCCTCAATAGTCTCCAGATGGGATTTAGAACCCTGGCAATAGAGAGACGTTCCAGTGAGGTATGGAAACTTCTTGCTGCAGTAAAAACAGAGTGGACAAAATACGGGGATATACTGAACAAGGTTCAGAGGAAACTCCATGAGGCATCAGACACCATAGAAGATGCCCAGACAAGGACAAGGGCGATAGGGAGAAAACTAAAAAATGTCCAGATGTTGCCTTCAGATGAGGCAAAGGCAGTCTTGAATACCGATGATATTACTTAGTGAGTCCTTTGCAAAAGGCATTTATGCCTGTGCTCACCGAGGGACCTTTTTTAAAGTTTACCATCTTTAAGGTTCTGGATAGCCTGGGGTTTTCCTATAACCAATAGCTTATCCCCTTTCTGAATTATATCATGCGCCTTCGGCAGTTTTATCTGTTCTCCACCCCTTATAATGCCTATTACTGTAGCAGAGTATCTTTTCCTGAATTTAAGTTCAGCAAGCGATTTCCCCGCAATAGGGGAGTCATGAGACACATTTATCTCTGCTGTTGCAAACCTTTTAGGGGATATGGCAGGTTCATGCTCCTTTATCTCCTGAAGTATTTCCTCTGCATGCTTTATGGCTGAGTGTTCACCAACAATAACAATACGATCCCCAGGGAAGATTTGAAAATCAGGGTCTGGTTCAAGATAGACACGGCCAGCCCGGCTTATTGCAACAATAGATATGCCTGTTAGGTTACGGAGATCAATATCCTTTATCTTGTATCCTGCAAATATAGACCCTCTTTTCAATCTTATCTCTTTTATCGCAAGGGGTATTTCAATATCTTTGGGGAACAATAGGTCCATTGCCTCTGTAAGCGAATCAGCTGCCTCTTCTGATGCGTCAATAAATGGCTTGAGGACTACATGGGCACCATTTGAAGAATATAGGGTTGCCTCCTCCTCATTGGTAGCTGTTAGCGCAATCTTACCTTCGTATTTTCGCTCTTTTAATAGATGCAGGATAGTCATATTTAATTCCCTGTCCCTTACTGTGCTTACAACCCACGAAGAAGAATGAAGAGGCAGATTGTCAATAAATTCAGGGTCACCTACATCGCCAAAAAGCACGGGTACCCCTCTGGAACGCCATATCTGCAGTACCTGTGGGTCAAAGTCTACACCGGCAATGCTTTTTTTTCTTTCTAAGAGATGCTGCGCGAGATTGCTTCCGTAATTACCAAGTCCGATTATCAGCATATCCACTTCAGGAAGTTCACTTACACCCCCTGTAATATCCTCACGATAAGGATGTTTACGCTCAAAAATACTGAGAAATGGAAGAAGCCATCTGTATAATGTCCCTGAGTAGATGATCATGTAGCTGGATAGACATATTGTTATAACACCCACAAGGGTTACAAGGCTCATTGTCTCTATATTTATGTGACCAAGGCCTAAACCCTGGGCAACAAGTATAAGAGAAAACTCACTTATCTGTGCCAAGGTAAGTCCTGCCATAAAGCCTGTGCGGCGTCTGTATCCCATAAAACCCATGATTGCCATGACAATAAGAGGCTTGCCTATAAGCACAAAAAGAGACATATATATTGCCGTAAGGATCTGGGGACCAGTAATGTTTATATTAAGCCTGGAACCAAGGTCAATGAAAAAAAACAATAGAAGGAAGTCCCGAACACTTGCAAGTTTTGCTGCTATCACCTCTCTGTAGCCAGTAGATGCAAGGGATATCCCACCTAAAAATGCCCCCACCTCTTTGCTGAAACCAAGATAATCACCGGTTGCACCGAGGAAAACTGCCCATGCAATAGCAAACAAAACAAGAAGCTCTTGATTGAAGGCAAGGAGTCTTGTAAGTTTTGGCAGGACAAAACGCATCATAATCCCTATCGCAGCGAGAAACCCTAATCCTTTGGCTGCAATATATAGGATTTTTCCTATTGATGAGCCTTCAACACCAGTCCCGCCCTCTATAGCAGCAAGCATAATCATGGCGAGGATAGCCACTATATCCTGGACAATAAGCAATCCCACGACGATCTTACCATGGAGGGCATCTATCTCTTTTTTATCAGAAAGAAGCTTGACTATTATGATAGTGCTTGAGAATGTGAGTGCCACAGATATATAGAGGGAGTTTATTATAGAGAATCCCATTCCATAGGTCATAATAAAGCCGAAAAGTGTTGTGAATATAATCTGTCCCAGTCCTGTCGTTAACACAACAGGTCCTGTTGTGCGAATAAACCTTAAGTCAAGGCGTAACCCTACCACAAATAGTAGAAGGGATATGCCAATCTGTGCGAGGAGTGCTATCTGGTCATGGCTTTTTATAAGAGAAAACCATGATGGACCCGAGAGGACACCTGTTATAAGAAATGCAACGATAAGGGGTTGGCGAAGAAACATTACAATGATGCCAAGGATCGCTGCAAGGCTTAGTATAATCGCTATTTCGTAAAAGACCTGTTCATACATGATTAGGATACCAAGTTAAGGCCTTTGTAAAACCATGCCAAGGCCTTAACCAGTATGTCATGGAGCTAAATATGTGTCAATATAAATCATTGCATAATAAGCAGGGTCTTTAATAGCTTAATATTAAGGAGATCCTAATGATGAGTCTGATTTAAAGGCGACATTATCAATGTTTATTATGGTAGTATAAATCCTATTCATGAGGATGTAAAAAATGTTTTGAATTTTTTATGTTAATTCTTTATATCTATAGATTGATGCACTGCCCAAGATGGGTTCTCCATAAATAAGGATACGACTTATAGGCTAGGTGAAAGCAGTTTGGTTATGACAGAAGAAATGATAGCATGTAGCCCTCCACCAAAAGAGGAGGTTATAAGAAGGATAGAGGGGCTTAGAGAAGACCTGAAAGAGAAAGGCATCTCCTTTGCCATTATTCTCCAGAATGTAGATCTCTTTTATTTCACCGGCACGATGCCAAGGGGTGTCCTTGTAGTGCCTGCATCAGATGCATCAGTCGAACCCATCTTCTTTGTGGAAAAGGGTGTAGAGAAGGCAAGGAAGGAGACCCCCCTTGAGGTTATTCCAAAAGCAGGCCTCACATTTGTAAGGGATGTCTTGGCTAAGAAGGGGCTTATGAAAGGGGTATGTGGGATGGAGCTTGATGTCCTTCCCTACAATATCTATGCACGGTGGAATGAATTCCTCAAGATAGAGATCAAAGATATATCCCCCATTATAAAGGGGATGAGGATGATAAAGAGTAAATATGAGATAGGGGAGATGAAGAGGTCAGGGAGGATTATCTCTCATGTATTTAATATGGCAAAAGATATAATAAATGAGGCCATGACAGAGTTATATGTTGCCTCAACGCTTGAATCAGAGGGGAGAAGGTTTGGCCATCAGGGTTTCTTAAGGATGAGGGGCTTCAATCAGGAGATGGATAATATCTGTGTTACCCATGGGTTAGCCTCTACTATCCCTTCGTTTACAGATGCACCTATCCAGGGCACAGGGATTACCCCTGCATTCCCCCATGGCCCATCCTTTGGTAGGCTGAAAAGGGGCATACCGATTCTTATAGATTATGGAGGAGGATATAATGGTTATACAACAGATGAGACAAGGACATATGTAATAGGGATGTTGGAAGAGCCCTTTAAGAGACCGGCTGCAGTGGCAATCGAGACAATAGAGGAGACCATGGATTTTGCAAGAGAAGGGGTAAATGGAAGGGAGATATTTTTACGTGCCCTTAAAAAGGTAAAAAAGGAAGGTCTTGAAGAATATTTCATGGGTTATGGAGAGGGAAAGGTCTCATTCATTGGTCATGGTCTTGGCCTTGAGATAAACGAATTGCCTGTGATTACAGGGAGGCATGATATTATTCTGAGGGAAGGCATGGTATTTGCCTTTGAGCCAAAGTTTGTCATACCTGAAAAGGGTGCTATAGGCATAGAGGTAGATTTTATTGTAAGGAAGGATAGGCTTGAAAGGGTCACTAATACCTCTTTTGGAGTCATCTACCTATGATTTATATGTAATTATAGATTACATCAGCCATTCACTGCAGATAACCCTCGGTATCTGATGGTCTTCAAGCCTTACGCCTTTTCGGTCTATCCAATCTTTCCTGACTTTGACGGTTTATTCCCAAAAATCTAATAATTTCAATTATCTGTAAAATTAGATAGGCACTACCGCCTATATGGTTTTGTTAATTTGTGTTTAGGGTATGTTTTTGATTCTATCTTAATAGAAAAGGAACATCTGATAGTTTTAATCCAACTGTGTGGTATATCTCCTTTGCCTCATATCTTATCACTGATGGTATGCCATAAAGTTTCCCAGTTTTTATGTGTTTTAATATGCTCATCTGAACCGATGTAAGTGCCTGTCTTATCTTCTCCACTGACATAGGCTCTTTTTGTATCTTCACCCTATAGCTTAAATGCCTCGCACAGGTAAATGCCATAAAGCATATGGCAATGTGTGCCCTCACTCTTCTTGGTGTCCAGTGGAAGATAGGTCTTACCTTCAGGTCATGTTTGGTTATCCTAAAACCCTCCTCTATCTGCCATAATCCATGATATTGGTTTATTATCTCTTTAGCAGTCATATCAAAATTATTGGTTATCACTCCATGAAGCCCATCCCATCTGGCCTCTCTTTCTATCTTCTTCTGGTCTATCTCTACCGTCGAATCTCCTGTTATTTTTATAAATTTTTTAACCATAATGGGACGGACGGAGGGACGTCCTTCAATAATTTAATAGCTCCTCCATTATCTTAAGCCCTGCCTCTTCCGCTATCTTCTTTCCCCTCATTACCGCATAGCTGATGGCAGAGGGCGCCATGCCGATTAGCCTTGCCATTTCCGTTACTGTAGCATTCAGGTTGTGGACGGCAATATGGCATAACAGACTCCTGGCTTCAACGTTTACCTTCCGGCGGCCCTTTGATAGTATTTCCTGCGGGTCAATATTATAAAGGGCTGCAATTTTTGCGGCTACACTTTGGATGGTGAATCCTTTGTTCTTAAGAGCTGATTTACGCTCATAATGTTCGTCTGCTTCTGTCAGGATTTTTAGAACAAAATTGCTGTCTCCCAGTATCCTCTGGTCCCCCTTTACTCTGCGTCTTTGGTTTTTTATCTCCGACCAGCCATTTAGGCTTCTTTTTAGACCTCCTCCGGATAATTCGTCTTTTCTGCCCTGATGTATGCCATCTTCTACATATGAATGATAGGCGCTTCTTGCATCTTCGGTACTTTTTCCGAAGAAGCGCAACACATAATCTGTATCCTGCCAGGGCCTTTCTTTTTTGCCCAGTATGGCGCTGTGGCCGGAGTAGGCAAAGCTGTCAAGTAATGTTGGCCCTGATCAGATTCAGATGTATATAACGAACGAGTTGTATAAAATAGGCATCTTCCTGACAGATTATCGATTTATAACGGTTCTGGAAAAGCTGGCCTGTTCTGTGATAACGGCGATTGAAAGAGACAGCATATCCCGTAAGGAGCTTCCTCATCAGAAAGGCTATGCCCGAAGGGCCACTTCTCAAAAGAAAGTGGGCATGGTTTGGCATGAATGCCCAGGCATAGCATATTGTCTTTGTTTCCGTTAGAAGAGAGGCTAATCGATTCAGGAGATCATTCCGATCTCTGTCGTTCCGGAAAATGTTCCTTCTCTCTATTCCCCGGATCATAATATGATGCAGGATACCCGGGGCATCGAGTCTGGCCTGTCTTGGCATATGGGTATGATGACAAGGATGGCATCATTGTGTCAATTGAAATATTGAAGGACGTCCTCCGAAACCTACTATGGAGCGCCAGCGGAATAGCGGTTAGGTGGAGCGCCTTGTTATGTCTTCTTTTTCCTCTTTTCCAAATAACCGGGTTTTCTGTTGAGGTGCATCACAGCGATTATAAATACCTCTTCATCTGTAATTTGGTATATAACCCCGTAAGGGAAACGATTTGTTAAACATCTTCTGGTATTTGTAGAAAGTGGAGCCCAAGCATGAGGAAAGGAAAGAATGTTTTGAATTGCCAAGTAGACTTCTTTTGCAAATTCCAATCCGAGACCATTTCGGCACTCATTATAATAAGTGATAGCCTCATTTAACTCCTTTTCGGCATCGGGATGGAAAGAATAATTCAAGAACTTTACCTGCCAGGTATTTTTTTGAATACTTCATCGCCTGGTATTGTTTTTACTTTACCACTTTTTATTTCTTCAACCCTCTTTTCTGCTTCCACTGCCCATAATTCGTCTATTTCTTTCTGGAGGGGATGAATACTTCGGAGAAGTTTATCTATAAGTTGCGCTCTTGTCTCGACTGGTAGCGAAACTGCTTCGTCGAAAAGTTCCTGAGTCTTTATAATGTTTACCTCCGCATATAGAGTACTAAGATAGTAGTTTCATTTTAGTATATCATGTTTCACCGATTGGAGATATATCTTTTTTGCCTGGCATAACCTGGTACTGTAAACTCTTTTGTGTAAATTCATTTAAGGGATGAAAAAAGGATGTACCTCCTATAAAATAAGTGATCCAACAATATCACATAATTTAAAAAGGAGGAACATCCATGGAACTAAAAGTGAGTG